>ULOD01041270.1_pt1 | contig 55437 bp, 62 predicted proteins | sample 1952351 | NCBI WGS metagenome assembly ULOD01 (sample SAMEA4835596, study PRJEB28245) | human gut metagenome | biome: gut microbiome; material: fecal sample | place: Denmark | collected 2008 | reverse complement strand
AAAGAGATGTATTTCCCTTAAGATTGATTATACGAGGGTAATTATGAAGATGGAAATAAGAAAGGCAAAACAAGAAGATGCAGAACGTATTATTGATATCAATATTGAAGTATGGAATACAACTTATAAAAATTTAATATCTCAAGAAATAATTGATAAACTTCAATATAAAAATGAGGAAAGAATTGATAAAAGTAAAAAAAGAATAAAAGAAAAAAATAATACTTATGTAGCATTAGTTAATGGAGAAATTGTTGGATTTAGTACATATGGCAGGTCTAGAAACAATAATTATCCAAATGCGGGTGAAATATATGCAGAATATATATTAGAAGGTTATCAAGGATTAGGCATTGGTAGAAAACTTGCTATAATGTGTATGCAAGAATTATTAAATGAAGGATATACAGAGTTAGTAACTGCATGTTTAAATGGTAATCCATCAAATGAATTTCATAAATCACTTGGTGGTATTCTTGTGGAACAGTCAGAATTTGAACCTTTGGGTATTCATGTTGGAACTGAAAATGTATATTTTCATAAAAATTTAAGAAAGTCATTAGAGTATAATTCTTCGAAAAAAATATAAATTATTAATATATATTTTCTTATAAAATTGTTATATAATATAATAAAAGAAGGGTAAAAATTATGAGAGAATTAAGAGATTTATATGATGAATTTGGTAATAAGACAGAATTAACATATTATAAAGGTGATGAAATACCCAAAGGATATTATCCAATGGTTGTTATGATAGCAATAGAAAATAGCGATGGTAAATTTTTAATGCAAAAAAGAGTACCAGAAAAGGGTGGAGATTATGGTGTAACTGGTGGACATCCAAAGTCTGGTGAAACGCCATATGAAGGAATTATTACAGAGGTAAAAGAAGAACTTGGTATAGATATTAGTAAATATGATATAACTGAGTTTGATTCTGGTTGTGATGGTAAAGATTGTTATAAAATGTATTATGTAAAAGCAGATTTAGATATTGCTGATTTAAATATCCAAAAAGAAGAATTAACTTTAGTAAAATATTTTAGTATGCAAGAGTTAGAAGAAATGGTAGAAAATAAAACTCTTAATCAGGATCAAGTTGATTTCTTTATAAAATGTAAAGAGTTTATTGAAAAAAATAAAAAAATATGATATTATGAATATGGATGAAGGAAACTTCATAAAATAAAAAAGGATACGTTTGATTGGTCGAATCAAATGTAATCCCTTGGGATATCATCTGAAATAAGCATTAGCTTAAATCAGATGTCTTTTTCTTATAAAAGAATTAATAAAACAAGCTTTTTAAGGCTTGTTTTCATATGCTAAAAATGGAGAGTATAATTTGTTAGTTGCATCCTTTATTAACTGCGCCAAAACCCCAGAATAATAAGAAAATTATAAATACTACTATAATAATACCCCAAACAAAACCATAACCGCCATTATTTTGCTGGTAACCATAACCTTGATATGGGTATGGATATTGATAATACATAATATATCTCTCCCTTCAATATATTATATTTAAATTTATTCAAGTTCGTGATAATAAATATCTATTTCTTACAATATTGTAAGATTTAATTATATAAAAATATAGTATAATAATATTCAAAGGAGATAAAAAAATGAAAAAAATCATGATCGTAGAAGATGATGAAGTAATTAAGGATGAACTTAGTGAATTACTTAAAAATTCATCATATTTAGTAGAAAGTGTTAAAAATTTTGAAAAAGCAAAAGAAGAAATATTTAAATACAATCCTGATTTAATACTTTTAGATATAAATATTCCATATCTTAATGGAGAACTTTTATTAAAAGAAATAAGAAAAGAAAGTAGTGTACCTGTAATTATGGTTACAAGTAAATCAGGAGAAATAGATGAAGCATTATCAATAACATATGGCGCAGATGATTATATAACAAAACCATACAATCCAACTATATTACTTTTAAGAATACAAAATATATTTAAAAGAATTAATCAAAATAATAATGCATTAAAATATAAAGATATAATAGTTGATTTAAATAAATCAGAATTAAAAAAAGATGATAAAGTATTAGTTCTTACTAAAAATGAAATGATAATATTTTCATATTTATTAAACAATAAAGAAAAAATAGTATCTCGTGATGAACTTATGACATATTTATGGAATAATGAAGAATATATAAATGACAATGCATTAACAGTTAATATAAGTAGACTTAGAAGTAAATTATCAAATTTTGGTTATGAAAATATAATAGAAACAAGAAAAGGACAAGGGTATATATTACTATGAAATTAAGTGAATATTTAAAAGACAAAGTATATTTTATAATCGTAAATCTAATATGTATATCTATAATAATTTTATTATTACTTGCGTTTAAAGTGCGCTTTAGTTTAATTATGGTAGTTACATTTTTATTCATAACTGAAAATATTTTATTATTAATGATAGATTATTTTAGAAAGAAAACTTTTTATACTTCTTTAAGTCAAAAACTAGAAGAATTAGATAAAAAATATTTAATATTAGAAATGATGAGTAGACCATCATTTTATGAGGGAAAAATATTGTATGATACTATTTATGAGACTGATAAATCAATGATAGAAAATGTTAATGAATATTTATCAAACATAGAAGACTTTAAAGATTATATTGAAATGTGGATTCATGAAGTAAAAATACCAATATCAAGTTTAGTATTAATGAGTCACAATCATAAAGAATTAAATAACACTTATATTAATGAAGTAAAAAAATTAAATGATTATGTAGATCAAGTTTTATATTATGTTAGAAGTAATTATGCAGAAAATGATTATATTATAAAAGAAAATAATTTAGACAAAATTATAAAAGATGTTATTTTGAAAAATAAGGATGAATTACTTTTAAACAATATAAATATAGAAACAAATATAAAAGAAAATAAGGTCTTAACAGATTCAAAATGGCTTGAGTTTATATTAAATCAAATTATAAACAATAGTATAAAATATAAAAAAGATAATGACTCAATTATAAAAATAGAATCATTTAAAGAAAATGATAAAACAATTTTGAGTATTTATGATAATGGAATAGGAATAAATAAAAAAGATATAAAGAATGTATTTAAAAAATCATTTACAGGAGAAAATGGTAGAAATTTATCAAAATCAACTGGAATGGGACTTTATATAGCAAAAAGATTATGTGATAAACTAGGTCACAAAATATTAATTGAATCAGAAAAAAATGAATACACTATAGTTAAAATTATATTTGGGAATAATGATTATTACAAAATAGATAACTAACTTACAAAATTGTAATATTAGGTAATACAAAACAAACGACAATAATTTATTTATCTACTAAAATGAGATGTAGAAGGGAATGATTTTATGGAAAATATTTTAAAAATAGAAAAAATTGAAAAGTATTATGGTAATAAATCAAGTCTTACAAAGGCAATTGATAACATTTCATTTTCTGTAGATAAGGGTGAATTTATTGCAATAATGGGAGCATCTGGCTCAGGAAAAACAACACTATTAAATTGTATATCTACAATTGATAAAGTATCATCAGGTCATATATTTGTAGGTAACACTGATATTACTAAATTAAAAGGAAATAGTTTAAATAAATTTAGAAGGGAGAAACTTGGTTTCATATTTCAGGATTTTAATTTATTAGATACATTAACATCATATGAGAATATAGCACTTTCTTTATCTATTCAAAATGTTAATTCTAAAGAAATAGATGATAGAGTTAAAAAAGTAGCAAGAGAACTTGATATAGAAAAAATATTAAATAAATATCCATATGAGTTAAGTGGTGGACAAAAACAAAGGGTAGCGAGTGCAAGAGCAATAGTGACAAATCCAAAATTAATTTTGGCAGATGAACCAACAGGTGCACTTGATTCTAAATCATCAAAAATGTTACTTGAAAAATTTAAATTTTTAAACAAAGAACTTTCCGCAACTATATTAATGGTTACGCATGATGCATTTACCGCAAGTTATGCAGATAGAGTAATATTTATAAAGGATGGCAAAATATTTAATGAAATTAATAAGGGTGATGAAACAAGAAAAGAATTCTTTGATGAAATAATTGATGTAGTAACTCTTTTAGGTGGTGACTTAAACGATGCTCTTTAAACTTTCAATAAAAAATATACAAAAAAGTATTAAAGACTATGCCATCTATTTTCTAACTTTAGTTTTAGGTGTTGCTATATTTTATGTATTTAATTCAATAGAAAGCCAAACAGTAATGATGAAAGTATCTAGTAATACTTTAGAAATAATAAATCTTATGAATCAATTACTTTCATCAGTTAGTGTATTTATATCCTTTATATTAGGCTTTTTAATTATTTATGCATCTAGATTTTTAATAAAAAGAAGAAATAAAGAATTTGGTATATATTTAACACTTGGAATGAGTAAAAGAAAAATATCTTTAATACTATTTTTTGAAACACTTATAATAGGTATTTTATCTTTAGGTGTTGGACTTTTAATTGGATTTTTCTTATCAGAATTAATGAGTTTATTAGTTGCAAATTTATTTGAAGCAGATATGACTAATTTTAGATTTATATTTTCATCAAGTGCTGCACTTAAATGTTTAATATATTTTGGAATTATGTATTTAATTGTTATGATATTTAATACTATAAGTGTTAGTAAATGTAAGCTTATTGATTTAATTAATTCTAGTAAAAAGACTGAAAAAATAAAATTAAAGAATCCTATTCTTTGTGTGATTATATTTATAATCGCATGTGTTATGCTTATTTATTCATATTATTTTGTTACAAGTGATAGTAAATTAAGTGGTGATGTAACTAGTTTATATATTCCAATTGTTTTAGGAGCTCTATCTACATTTTTAATATTTTGGTCATTATCAGGTCTTATATTAAAAATAGTAATGAATATGAAAGGTTTATATTATAAAGGATTAAATAGTTTTACATTAAGACAAGTTAGTAGCAAGATTAATACCACTGTATTTTCAAGTACAATAATATGTTTAATGCTTTTTATAACAATATGTTTTTTATCAAGCTGTTTATCAATTAAAAATTCACTTACTGGTAATATTGATGAATTATCTAAAGTTGATGTAGAAATTATAAAAGATAGAAATGTAACAGATGATTTTATAAAGGATTATGAATTAAATGATGAAATTATTGCGGATACAAAGATTGATATTTTAGAAACATTAAAAAATAATAATATTGATAAAAATAATTTTAAAGATATGCTTATAGTTTATTATTATAAGACTAATTTAACTCTTCAAGATACATTAGGTGATGCATATGAAGAAGTAAAAGAAAAATTTCCTCTTATGAATTTTTTTGTTAAAGAAAATATAATGAGTATTAGTGATTATAATAAAGTTGCTAAATTATATGGTAATAAAACATATACATTAAAAGAAAATGAATATATTGTTATTGCTGATTATAATTCAATGATAGATATTAGAAATAAGGCATTAAATAAAAATTCTAAAGTTACAGTAAATGATAATGTTCTTACTCCAAAATATAGTGAATGCAAATATGGATTTGTAGATGTTGGTGCGCAGCATTTAAATAGTGGAATTATTGTAGTACCTGATAATGTTGTTAATGAAAATATGCCTAAAAAGGAAATTTTACTTGCTAATTATAATGCGAATACAAAAGTTGAAAAACAAAAAATTAATTCATTAATAAATAATTTAGAGAATACATATAATAAAACTAATTTAGTTTCATATAATACAAAAATTGATATGTTAGAGTCATCAATAGGACTTGGCGCGCTTGTTACATTTATTGGTTTATATTTAGGAATAATATTCTTAATATCAAGTGCTGCAATACTTGCTTTAAAAGAATTATCTGAATCAACAGATAATAAAGAGAGATATAAAATGATTAGAAAATTAGGCGCAGATGAAAAAATGATCAATAAAGCATTATTTAATCAAATATTTATATTCTTTATGATTCCTTTATCACTTGCTATAGTTCATTCAATATTTGGTATAAAATTTGCAAAAAAAATACTTGGAACTATGGGTATTAGTGGTCTTACTTCATCAATTACTATGACATTTATATTTTTAGTTTTAATATATGGTGGATATTTCTTATTAACATATTTTGCTAGTAAGAATATTATAAGAGAAAGATAATATGAAAAAGTTTATAATAGTTATATTTGTTATAATTTGCACTATATTTTTAACTGGTTGTTCAAAAGATAGAGTAATAAAAATTTTTGATGATGCAAGTAAAAAGTTTGGCGATGAAATTCTTACTAAGGATAATGATTTAATAGGTAAAAGAAGTTTTGGTATAGATCATTATACTGGAACTTATGTGTCAAATTACGAAAAATCTAGTAAAAAAGAAACTATTTTTGGTGGTACTACTTTAAATAGAGATGATGATAATATTCATATAAAAATATATCTTGAAAAAGTATCAGGTGAAATAACTATAAAAATGAATTTAAATGAAGAAGAAAAAATATTGAATAAAGATAGTGGTTTATATGAATTTGATTTTAATGTAAAAAGTGGTAGTAATTATTTTGTTATTGATACAAATGATTTTACTGGAAATGTTGATATTTTAATTAATTAAAGTAAACAATTATGTTTGCTTTTTTTGTGGTATAATAAAAAAAAGGATGGTGAGTTATGAATTATATAAATGATAGAGTAGTTATTGTTGAAAAGGAAAGAATAAATGTATATGCCAAGGAGTCAGGCAAGAATCATCAATGCTATTTGGATGAATTTGCGAAAAAGCATGGATATGATTATTCGACTATGGATTATTTAGCAAGAGAAGGTAATTGTATCTTTGAAATGATGGGACCAATAGAAAATGAGTTTTATATTATAAGCTATATGCCAAAGGAATTAACTGATATGCAGTTATATTTTCTAGAATCAATGGATGAAACTTTTGAGAATGCCAATAGAATAGAGGCAATTAAAGTATCTGATAAGGATTTAATACATTTTGATTCAAAAGGACAAAATGCAGGAAAATATTTTAATGATACTATTATAGGTTCATATTATAAAAATGATGTTGTAAAAAAATTATAAATATATAATTAATGTAATTATTATCATTTAAATGAATATTATTAATTACAAGGTGATAATAATGTTTAAAGAAATATATGAAAAAATAATTAATGATAAAGAAATAATAGCTAGATATGAAAATATAAGAAGGTTTGAAGATAAAACTGGTGGATGGGCATATCATGATTTAAATCATATAAAAAGAGTAGAAAAAATAATAGATAATGTACTAAATAAATTAGAATTTGATGAAGAATTTATTTATAAAGAAAAGATAGCATGTATACTTCATGATACAGGTGCTGTTTTGGGAAAAGAAAATCATGCATACAGAAGTTATTTATTTGCAAAAGATTATTTTATTAATAATGATATAAAATTTGATGATATTAATTTAATACTTGATGCAATTAAGAATCATAGTGATGGCTTTGAAACAGATAATTTATATGGAATAATATTGATATTTGCAGATAAACTTGATATGACAAAAGAAAGACTTTCATATTATGGGAAAAAAGTTAAAGGTAATAAAGAATATAGTCATGTAAATGATATTGATATAACTATAGAAAATAACAATCTTAAAATAAATTTTATTACGGATGGTGAAGTTAATTTAAAAGAAATAAATGAATATTATTTCACTAAAAAAATATTTAAAGGAGTAGAATCATTTTCAAATAAGCTAGATTTAAAATATATTTTATTAATGGATAACAAAGAATGGAAAATATAAATGAATAATACTATTTTAGTATTATCTTTTTTTTGATATAATTAACTTATAGTAGGTGAGAAATATGCAAAATACAACATTATACTTAATAAGACATTCTATAAAATATGATATAAAAGATATTGTAGAAAATTATAATACAAGTGATAGTGAACAAATTAAAAATGAAAAACTTATTTTATCTATAGAAGGTGAGAGAAGAGCAGAGATTTTATCTAATGAAAAAGAACTTCAAAATATTGATATAGTATATGCAAGTGTGTTAGTTAGAACTCTAGAAACTGCTAAATACTTACTTGAAAAACAAAATTTAAAAATAAATTTGGATAATAGACTAGATGAAAGAAGAAGAGGTAGACCTAATGATGATATTTATCCGGATTGGTTTACTAAACAATTTTTAGATGAAAATTTTAAAACAGTAGGTGGAGAAAGTCAAAAAGATGTAAGAAAAAGAATGGATGAAGTAATAAGTGAAATTATAAAAAATAATAAAGGTAAAAGAATTGCTATATTTTCTCATGGATATGCAATAATATATTACTTACTTAAATACTGTAAATTAATTAGTGTTAATGCTGATAGAAATATTACTTTTTCATTTAATGATAAAGTTGTATTTGATAAAAAAATATCTGCTCCAGAAGTATTTAAACTAGTGTTTGATAGTAATGATAAAGTTATAAGTATTGAAAATTTAGAATTTGATGATTTGAAGTAAGAGGTTAGAAATGAAGTTAGAAGATTTAAAGAAAGATTATGATAGGCTGCAATTAAAATATGGTGCTAAAGAACTTGCTTCTATATATAATGGTGGGGAGTGTATAAACCCTGATATTTCATTTGTATTTATGAATCCAACAGGAAGAAATATTGCATCAAGTAAAAATTGGAAAGGATTAAAATCTCCTTGGATAGGAACAAAAAATATATGGACATTATTTTATAATGTTGGATTATTAGATGATGATGTATATGAAAAAATTAGAAGTATTAAAGGAAAAGAATGGACTATAGATTTTGCAAACGAAGTATATGAAAATGTAAAAAAACATAAATTTTTTATAACTAATTTGGGCAAATGTACACAGATAGATGCAAGACCTCTTCCTGATAAAGTATATAAGGAGTATTTAAATTTATTTAAAAAAGAGATGGAAATTGTAAATACAAAAGTAATAATACTTTTTGGTAATCAGGTAAGTTCTATTGTGCTTGATGAAAAAATATGTGTTTCAAATGTTAGAAAAAAGTTATTTGTGAAGAAAATAAAAAATAAAGATTTTAATTTTTATTCAGTATTTTATCCCATTGGAAATGGTTCATTTAATGTAGATAAATCTATTGAGGATATAAAATGGATAATAAGTAATATGGAGGAAAAAATATGAAAATAGTAAAAGATGAAGAATTAAAAAAATATAATGATAATGATTATGTGTGGTATGGTTGTTATGGCTCAAATATTAATTATGATAGATTTATGTTATATATTAAAGGAGATAATTCTGGAATATATAGTTCAAGTGAAGGATGTGAAGATAAATCTGAACCATTAGAATCTAAAAAATACATATATAATTGTCCAATTTATTTTGCTGGAGAAAGTAAAAGATGGACAGGGGGTATGGCTTTTTTAGATTATATGAATGATGGGAAAAGTTATGGAAGAATTTATAAAATTAAAATGAGTCAATTTAAAAGTGTATTAAAACAAGAGGGAAAATTATATGATGCTGTTGTTTTAGCGGGCTATGAGGATGATTTACCCGTTTTAACATTTACATCCAGTAAAAAATTAGATGAAATATTAAATGAACCAAGTGATAGATATATAGATGTAATAAAAAAAGGATTAATTTCTTGTGGATATGACTTTAGTGAAGAAGAATCTAAAAAATACTTTAAGAATGGAGAAAGATGTTAATATGAGTAATATTGTGATTGGTATTGTTTCTAAACACAAAAAGAGTAATGATTCTAGAACTGATTCATTAATTCGTGATGAAGTTAAACAAGCAATATTTGATAATGGTGCTCTAGCAATTGGGATATTATCTCCAGATGATGAAATAATGTTTTCTTCAGATAATTTTATGGAGTATGATGAAAAAATTAATAAATCTGTTATTATAGAACAAATAAAATTATGTGATGGAATCATACTTCAAGGTGGAAGTGAAAGTGAGGCGTATGAACCTTTTATAGCAAAATATTGTTATGATAATGACATTCCTTGTCTTGGAATTTGTGCTGGTCAAAATAATATTGCAAGAGGATTAGGAGGAACAATTAAATGTGTTAATAATCATGATTTTCATAATAGACCTAATGATCAATATGTTCATAATATAAATATAATAGATAAAAATTCAAAAATTTTTAATATTATAAAAAAAGACAATATTAGGGTAAACTCAAGACATAAAAACGTACTTGATAGTTATCCATTATTAAAAGTTACAGCAGTTGATGAGGACGGTTATCCTGATGTTGTAGAAAGTGAAATTAAGCATTTTTATATTGGTATTAGATTTCATCCTGAAAGTTTATATAAAATAGATGAAAATCATAATAATATTTTTAAGGCTTTTATAGATGCATGTGATGAAAGAAAAAATCACAAAAAGTAATATTAGATGTATAATAAGTGATATGGAGGTAAAATTATGAAATATATAGATAGTGTTGATAAAAGAGTATTAGATTATTTTAATGTGTTAGAACCAAATTTTCCAGAATGGCTAAATGATTATATAGAAACTAAAGAGTTATTAAAACAAAGTTATATTAGTGTAACATGTGGTACAATATACTCTGATTTATTTGAAAGTGAATTTTTCTTTTCTAGTTTAGATCATTCAGTTGCTGTTGCTTTAATAGTATGGCACTTTACTCATGATAAAAAACAAACTTTATCAGGTTTATTTCATGATATAGCAACCCCAGTATTTAAACATTGTGTTGACTTTTTAAATGGTGATTACATGACTCAAGAGTCAACAGAAGATTTAACAAGTAAAATTATTAGTAGCTCAAAAGAAATAATGGATTTATTAAAAAGCGACAATATAAAATTAGAAGAAGTAGATGATTATCATATATATCCAGTTGCGGATAATGATACTCCAAAACTATCAGCGGATAGACTTGAATATTCTCTTTCTAATGCACTTTTAACATATAAATTATCAAATATAGATGATATAAAGAAAATTTATAATGATGTTATTTTAGATAAAGATGAAGATGGTACTTTAGAATTATCATTTAAATCAAAAGAAACTGCTTTAGAGTTTGTTAAAATAACAAGTAAGTTATCTATTATATATAGAGAAGATAGAACAAGATATTCAATGCAGTTAATTGCGGATATTATAAAAAAATTAAATGAAGATGGATTAATAACTAAAGAGGATTTATATAATAAGAAAGAGTCAGAAATAATAGAAATAATAGAGAATTCTAAATATAAAGAAATATTTAATATATGGAAAAATGCTAAAAATGTAAAAGTAAGCAAAGAGAAACCAGAAACTGTTTATTTTGTTCATCATGGCGCAAAAATTAGATATATTGATCCACTTGTAAATAAAAGAAGAATATCAAGCATAAGTAAAGAAGCAAAAAAAGAAATAGATAAAAATTTATCGTATGACATGAATAATTATGTATATTTAGATTTTAATTTTTAAATAAAATATTAAGTGATCAAGAAAATTGATTGCTTTTTTTCATATTTTAGGGGAATTCACTTTAGAAAGAGAGAATATAAGAAGTAGAGGTGATTTTTATAAATTATTATGATGAAATAAAAAATAAACTAATTGATAATGAAATATATAATAGAGTTAAGGACTATTCAAAAGAAAGAAATAAAGTTATTACATACTTCGAAGTAGGTAAATTACTTGATGAGGCTGGGAAACATTATGGTGAAAATATAATAAAAGAATATTCTTTAAAATTAATTAATGAAGTAGGTAAAAAATTTAATGAGAGAACATTAAGAAGAATCAGACAATATTATAGAGTGTTTTGTAATAAGAAATGGTCGCCAATGGCGACCAAATTATCATGGAGTCATTATACGGAGTTATTATCTATAAAAGATGAAAGAAAACTAAATTATTATATTAATATATCTATAAAAAATAATCTTTCTAAAAGGCAATTAAGAGAGAAGATAAAAACAAATGAATATGAAAGACTAGATGAAAAAACTAAAAGTAAATTAATTAATAATGAAGAATATTATGTGACTGATTTTGTAAAGAATCCTATATTAATTAAAAATAATTTTAATTACAAAGAGATATCAGAAAAAGTACTTAAAAAAACTGATACTAGAAAATATTGAATCATTTATGAATGAATTAGGTAATTCATTTTGTTTTGTTGGAAGTGAATATAAAATAAAAATAGGAAATAGATATAATTATATAGATTTATTATTATTTAATATAGAATACAATTGTTATGTAGTTATAGAATTAAAAGTAACAGAGCTAAAAAAAGAGCATGTTGGACAAATACAGGTTTATATGAATTATATAGATAATAACTTAAAAAAATTAAGTCAAGATAGTACAATAGGAATAATAATATGTAAAAAAGATAATAATTATATAATTGAATATTGTAGTGATGATAGAATAATAGCAAGAGAATATTCATTAGTATAAAAAAATGGTATAATAAAATAAATATAGGAGGATTTATGAAAAAAGAAGAGTATATAAAAATAACAAACGAAATATTAAATGGAAAATCAAAGAATGTAATGCTTTCTCAAATTGAAAATTATTTTTTAGCAAAAGATAATTTCAAGATAGATAAACCAAAATATAATATATCAGATAAAGTAAAATTAAAAAAAGGTACATTACTTCATGGAACATATGAAAATTTTAATGGATTAAAATTGATTGTTCAAAATGGTCTTGTTTCTAATTTCTTTACAGAAAAAGTAAGAGGTACAAAATATCCAAGTAGTGTAGGAGTATGGAATTTAAAAAAAGATTATGATTTAAATGAATATATTAATTTTTATAGTGGTGGAACTATTAGATATAATAATTTATATAATAAAGAAACTAAAACTGAAGTTATACCATATTCTGATATGAAAAATATAAATGAAATAATAGAAAAAAGTGGTTTTCAAAAATGGTATATGGAACAAACAAAAGAAGCGAGATTTATGCCAAATTTATTATCAGATAATGTGCAAATAGGTATTATATTTGATAGTGATAATAAATATATAAAAAAATTATTAGTTAATGATATTTTATCTGGAAATATGGATAATGAAGTATTAAAAGATTTTGTTGTAGATAAATATTATGATAGATTTTTAATTGATGTAAAAAATAAAGATGATTTTTTTACTGATAGGGAAAGTGCTGTTCTTTTTGGTATACCATCTAATTTTATAGAAGGAATATTAGTTGGAAGAACATATGAAAATAATGAAGAAATGTTAAAGAATATAAAAGAATTATTACCAAATGTATATATATGTAATTTAGATGGTATTGTAATAAAGTAAGGGAGTATTTATGAAATTTGAAAAAGAAATAACTGTAGAAGTATCTTGTAATATAGAAGAATTATTAAAAATATTAAAAGAAAATGATTTTGAACTTAAAGAGGTTTATGATGTTAATGATATTTATATGATTGATAAAAAATATAAAAATATTGAAGATAAATTAGAATTATTAAAGCATACTATTTTAATTAGAGATATAATAGAAGAAAATAAAGAAACTAAACAAATAACATATAAATATAAAGAATATGATGAAAATGGAAATATTACTAAACAAGGTAAAACTAATTGCAAAATAAATTCTATAGAAGAAGCAGTAAATTTATTTAATGCACTTGGTTATGAAAAGTTAATAAATATAAATGATCATTTACTTGTATATGCTAATAAGGATGATGAATTTGTTATAGAATGTGTTAATAATAAGCATATTTATATAGAAATAGAAGATAAATGTAATTATATAGATAAGTGTTATAAAAGCGATGAAGAAATGAAAGATGCTATTAACAAATATAACTTACCATTAAAACAAAATAATTATTATGCTAAAAAAGCTTTAGATGAATTAAATGAAATTTAGAAAAGAGGTAATATATATGGATTTAAAGAATTTTAAATTAATGCCATTTTATGATTTGGATAAAAAATGGGCTATTTTAACATCTGGTGACAAGGAAAAATTTAATCAAATGACTGTCAGTTGGGGTGGCTTTGGAACTATATGGAATAAGCCTGTAGTAACAGTTTATGTAAGACATAATAGATATACATATGAATTTATTGAAAATAATGAATATTTTACATTAAGCTTTTTTAGTGATGAATATAAGAAGGATTTAAGTATTTTGGGTAGTAAGTCAGGAAAAGATATAAATAAATTATCACTTACTAATTTAAATGCAGAGTATAATGAAAACTTTGTTACATATAAGGAAGCTGTTTTAACTATTATTTGTAAAAAATTATATGGTCAAGATTTAAATATTGATAATATGAGTGAAGAAATAAAGGAAAAATATTATTCAAATGATCCTGTACATAAGATGTATATTGGTGAGGTAATCGATATAATTGATAGAAGATAGGTGATAATAGTGAATGAAAATTTGAAAAAATTATTTGATATATTATTATCTAATAACCCAAGTATTCTTATAAGAAAAAATGAAGATTATATTTTTAATATTATTCCAGAACTTAGAAAATCAAAAGGATTTAATCAAAATAATCCATGGCATATTTATGATGTTTATGATCATATTTTACATGTTATAGATGGTGTAAAAGAAAATATAATTTTAAGGTTAGCCGCACTTTTTCATGATGTTGGTAAGCCATATACTTACATGGAAGATGAGAATAATATTGGACATTTTTATGATCATTGGACAAAATCATGTGAGATATTTTTAAACTTTTCAAAAAAATATGAATTACCAGTAGATTTAACTAATGAGGTTAATAAACTAATATATTATCATGATATAAATATTTCAAAATTAAATAGAGAAGAATTGAATAAATTTTTGGATGAATTTAGTGTTGATGAAATTAATATGTTATATGAAATTAAGAAAAGTGATTTACTTGCGCAATCACCTAAATATCATTATTTAATTACTGAATATGATTTACAAAAAGAAAATTTATTAAGGAAAAAAATTGTAAGATGGAAATTTTGTTCAGATAACGAAAAATTAATAAGTTTAGTATTAAGTGGTGAGAAAAGAGCAACTACGTCATTATATAATGAGTATATAAAAAATAAAGAGCCATTACCAAAAATAGGAGAAAAAAGTATAATTCAACATGACAATAATAATGATGCATGTTTGATTGAAATAGAAAAAGTTATAATTACTGAATTTAAAAACATAACAGAAGAACTTGCCTTTATTGAAGGAGAAGGAGATAAATCACTAGAATATTATAGAAATGAACATTATAAAATATTTAAAAAAATAGAATCAAATTTTAATGATGAATCTAAGGTTGTTTTTGAAATGTTTAAAGTAATAGAAAAATATAATTAGTTGCCATATGACCAGGGTACCAATTTACGTTAATTAATAGAGGTGGTATAGTGAATAAAAAAGAATTAGAAAAATTAATTAGTACTTTAAAAATAGAAAAAAGTGAGTACTGGATTTTATCAAGTGCTTCACTTGTTTTAAGAGGAATATATGATAGTGCTGCAGATTTAGATCTTGCAGTCACTGAGAAAGGTTTGAAAGAGTTAAAAGAAAACTATGATTTAGTACAAAAAGAAAATGGTTGGTATATAGTAAATGATAAAGTAGAATGTATTTTTGATGAAAAGATGCCAAACAAGATAGAGAAATTTGGTGAATATTATCTTCAAGATATTTATGATTATTATGATTTTATAAAAAATAGTAATAGAGAAAAAGATAAGAAAAGAATTCCACTAGTAAAAAACTATATTAATACTAAAAAAATAATGGATAGATAACTATAAAATCTATCTTTTTTATGTTATACTTAAATAGATTTAAAAAAGTGAGTTGATTGAAATGAATGAAAATAAAACAAATATAAATTGGTACCCTGGTCACATGGCCAAAACAAAAAGACAAATAAAAGAAAAAATAGATTTAATAGATATAATATATGAAGTGGTTGATTCTAGAATACCAATATCATCAAAAATAAAAGATATAGATGATTTAGTAAAAAATAAACCTAGAATTTTAATTATGACTAAAAGTGATTTATGTGATTTAAATAAGACAAATAAACATATTAAGTATTATGAAAGTCTTGGATATAAAGTTGTTTTGGTGGATTTAATTAGCAACAAAAATGTAGATAAAATAAAATCTGCAACAGATGAAGTATTAAAAGAATTAAATGAAAAAAGAGAAGCAAAAGGATTAAAGAAAAGAAACTATAGAGCGCTTATAATTGGTATTCCAAATGTAGGTAAGTCAACTTTAATTAATAGACTTGCAGGTAAAAAAGTAGTAGGAGTTGGTAATAAGCCAGGTGTAACAAAACAACTTTCTTGGATAAGAATTAGTAAAGATGTTGATTTAATGGATTCACCAGGTATATTATGGCCAAAAATAGATGATGAAAAAGTAGGATTAAATTTAGCATGTTTTTCAGCAATTAAAGAGGAAATACTTCCAATTGATGAAGTTGCATGTTATATATTAAAGTATATGTTTATTAATTATAAAGAAAATTTAAAAGAAAGATATGGCCTAGAAAATATAGATTTTGAAGATTTTACAGATGCATATGAAGTAATAGGAAGAAAAAGAGGATGCATATTAAGAGGTAATGAAGTAGATTATGATAAAGTATCTGCTTTAATAGTAAGGGATTTAAATGAAGGTCATTTAGGCAAGGTAACATTTGATGAATAATATGTATGAATATGAAGAAAATTTATATAAAGAAGGATATAATTTTATAGCGGGAACAGATGAAGCAGGAAGAGGACCACTCGTTGGACCAGTTGTCGCAGGATGTGTAGTTTTTCCAAAAGGTTATAAAAATGATTTAATAAATGATTCAAAAAAATTAACAGAGAAAAAAAGAGAACAATTATATGATATAATAATAAAAGATGCGGTTACTTATGGAATAGGAATCGTATCTGCTAAAGAAATAGATGAGTTAAATATTTACGAAGCAAGCAGAAAAGCAATGATAAAAGCATATGAAGAAGCAAATAAAAAAGTAAAAATAGATTACTTATTAACTGATGCTATGCCTATAACAACACTTGATATACCAGTATTAAAAATAATAAAGGGTGACGCTAAAAGTGTAACAATAGCGGCTGCATCAATACTTGCCAAAGTAACAAGAGATAGAATATTAATTGATCTAGATAAGAAGTATCCAGAATATAATTTTAAAAAGCATAAAGGTTATCCAACAAAAGAACATTTAGAGAAAATAAATGAATTTGGTGTGTTTGATGAGTATAGAATGACATATAAACCTGTAAAAAATGTATTAGATAGGGGAATTGTTAGGACAAAGAGATAATATAATATATGAAGGGACTGATTTTATGAGTAAAAATTTAGTAATAGTGGAATCACCAGCTAAAAGTAAAACAATAGAAAAATATTTAGGTAGTGATTATAAAGTATTATCATCAAAAGGACATATTAGAGATTTAGCAACTTCTGGTAAATATGGTTTTGGTGTAGATATTGAAGATGGTTTTAAACCAAATTATGAACCAATCAAGGGAAAGAAAAAAGATATTGCAGAACTAAAAAAAGAAGTTAAAAATGCAAAAAAAGTATATCTTGCAACCGACCCTGACCGTGAGGGAGAAGCAATTAGTTGGCATTTAAAAGATGCTCTTGGTATTGATGATAAAGATTATGAAAGAATAGTATTTAATGAAATAACTAAAAATGCAGTTGTTAATTCATTTAAAAATGCTAGAAAAATTGATGATCTTATGGTAAGAAGTCAAGAAACAAGAAGAATATTAGATAGAATAATAGGATTTAGATTAAGTAAATTAATGCAATCAAAAACAGGCGGTAAAAGTGCTGGAAGAGTACAATCAGTTGCACTTAAATTAATAGTTGATAGAGAAAAAGAAATTGAAAAATTCATTCCAGAAGAATATTGGACAATAAAAGCAATATTCCCATCATTTGATGCAAATTTATTTGGTTATAAAGAAAATACTAAATTAGAAATTAAAAATGAAATTGAAGCAAAAGATATATTAAATAAATTATCTAATAGTTATAAAATAGAAAGTACTGAAAAGAAAAATAAGAATAAGGCTAGTAAGCCACCTTATACAACAAGTACAATGCAGCAAGATGCAGTAAACAAAATTAATTTTTCATCTAAAAAGACTATGAGTGTTGCACAAAAACTTTATGAAGGTATAAATATAGGTAGTGAAACAGTAGGTTTAATTACATATATGAGAACTGATTCAATTAGATTATCAGATGAGTTTGTTGGAAATACTTTAAAATATATTGAAGTAAATTATGGTAAAGAATATGTTGGATTTGTAAAAAAGAGTAAGAAAACAGAAAATGTACAAGATGCTCATGAAGCAATAAGACCAACAAGTATTACAAGAACACCAGATTCAGTAAAAGAATATTTAACTAATGATGAATATAAGTTATATAGACTTATTTATTTTAGAGCACTTGCTTCTTTAATGAAAGATGCAAAACAACAATTAACAACTGTTATTCTTGATAATAATGATTATAAATTTAAAGTTAATGGTAGTGTAATTACTTTTGATGGTTACTTAAAAGTATATAGTGAATTTGAAAAGAGTGAAGATAAGATTTTACCTGATTTAGATAAATATAAATCTGATAATCTTATTACTGATAAAGTAGAGACAAAACAACACTTTACAGAACCACCAGCAAGATATACAGAAAGTTCATTAATTAAAGAAATGGAAAGTCTAGGTATTGGTAGACCGTCAACATACGCAACTACTATAAGTACAATTATAGATAGAGGATATGTAAATAAAAAGGATAAAAAGTTTGTTCCAACTGAAATAGGAATAGAAACAACAAATAAACTTCAAGAGTTCTTCAAAGATTTAATTAATGTAAAATATACTGCAAAAATGGAAGAAGATTTAGATAATATTGCAGGCGGAACTGTTGTATGGAATGAATTATTAAAGAAATTTTGGGAGGATTTTGAACCAATGGTAAAAGATGCATTTGATAATATGGAGAAAAAAGAACCTGAAAAGACTGGAGAAGTATGTCCTGAATGTGGTAAAGATTTAGTTAAGAGAAATGGTAGATATGGTGAATTTATAGCTTGTTCTAACTATCCAGAATGTAAATATATTAAAAAAGAAGAGAAAAAAGTCGTAGAAGTTTGCGATTGTATTAAATGTGGTAATAAGATTGTTGAAAGAAAAACAAAAAAGGGTAAAGTTTTTTATGGTTGTTCTAACTTTCCAAAATGTAAAGAAGCTTATTGGGATATGCCTACAGGTAAGAAGTGTCCAGAATGTAATAGTATGCTAGTTACAAAAGATGGAAAGGTAAAATGTTCGGCTTGTGATTATAAAGAAGAATAGTAAATTTTTACTATTTTTTCTTTTTGTTATATTGACGAACTTTTATTTGTAATATATGATGTAAATATATTATGGTCTAACCTTACAAGTATAAGGAAATATTAGTGTGAATTTTAGTTTAAGTGGAGACAAAATTTATAAAGAAGGGAGAAGAATTTTAGCAATAAAATTGGGCTGAAGTATCAAAACATTACGCTTTAGTAAATAAAAAGTATTGGAGGAAACTTAAATGAAAAATGAAATAATAATTTTTGAAAATCAAAATGTAAAATTAGAAGTAAATATGAAAGATGAGACCGTTTGGTTATCACTTGATCAAATGTCTAAATTATTTGATAGAGATAAGTCAGTTATTTCTAGACATATAAAAAATGCTATAGCAGAAGAATGTGATAATGTGGTTGTTGCAAAATTTGCAACAACCACTAAACATGGTGCTATAGAAGGTAAAAATCAAACACATATGATTGATTATTATAATCTAGATGTGATTATTTCTGTTGGTTATAGAGTTAAATCTCCTCAAGGTGTTGCATTTAGAAAATGGGCTAATCAAGTATTAAAAGATTATATGATAAAAGGTTATGCATTTAATCAAAAAAGACTTGAATACTTAGAAAAAACAATTAAGTTAATTGATATAGCAACTAGAGTAGATGACAATTTAAATGGTGATGAAGCAAAAGATATATTAAATGTAATAAGCAATTATTCTAAAGCACTTGACTTACTTGATGATTATGATCATAGAACCGTAAAAAAAATAAAAGGAAATATATCAAAAGATAAAATTAATTATAAAGAATGTATGAATATAATAAATACATTAAGATTTAATGAAGAAAGTAATTTGTTTGCACTTGAAAGAAATAATGGATTATCTTCTATAATAGATAATATATATCAAACATTTGATAATAATGAAGTATATAAAAGTATAGAGGAAAAAGCTGCTAATTTCCTTTATTTAATAGTAAAAAATCATGTATTTGTAGATGGTAATAAAAGAATAGCAGCAACTTTATTTATATATTTTTTAAATTATTATGATATTCTTTTTAAAAATAGTAATAGGATAATAGATAATAATACACTTACGGCATTAACACTTTTAGTCGCACAATCTAATCCAAAAGAAAAAGATATATTAATAGATTTAATAATGAATTTTTTAACAATATAAGTGTTTTAGAAAATAGTAATTTTTTACTATTTTTTCTTTTTATTATGATATAATTTAAATGAGGTGTAAGAATGAAAATAGAAGAAGAGATAAATAATATAAAAGAAAGAAATAAGAGAGTAGAATTAGATAAAAAATGGGAAACAAGTTTAACAAGAAAAATATTTATTATGGTATTAACTTATATAGTTGTTATTATATATTCATATTTAGTTAGAAATTATGATAATATTTTCTTAAGTTCTTTAGTACCAGTAATTGGTTTTACATTATCTACTTTATCATTAAAGGTTATTAGAAAAATTTGGGAAAGATTTATAAAATAATTTATTGGAGGGATAATTTATGCTAAAACAAGAAGATATAAACAAATATAAAGAAAGTTATGAAAGTAAATCAACAAATAAAGTTATGCAAAGAATACTAAATAAGGTTCAACTTATTGATTTAGTACAAGATTCTGAAACAAAACCAAGTTACAATTTTAGTATAGAAATTAAAACTCATAGTATTACAGATCAAAAGGCATCTGGAAGATGTTGGGCTTTCGCAGGTCTTAATATTTTGAGAGAAAAAGTAATAGAAAAATGTAAATTAAATAATTTTGAATTGTCTGCTAGTTATATTGCCTTTTATGATAAGTTAGAAAGATTTAATACCCTTTTAGAAAGATTAATAGAATACAAATTACAAAATAAGAATCTATATGATAGATATGTATCAAACTTACTAGAAACAGGTTTAAGTGATGGTGGATATTTTACACAATTAGCAAATTTAATAGAAAAGTATGGTGTTGTTCCAAAAACTGAATTTGAAGAAACTTATGCATCATCAAATACATATGAGTTAAATTTAATATTATCAAGATTATTAAGAAAATTTTATATTGAACTTAATAGTTCGAAAGAAAACATCCAAGAAATAAAAGATAAATATATGCAAATGGCTTATAATGTTATTGCGGGTGTATATGGTATACCAAAAGAAAAATTTAACTTTGAATATACTGATAAGGATGGTAAATATCATATTGATAAGGATATAACTCCTAAAGAATTTTATGATAAGTATATTGGTATTGACTTAGAAGATGAATATGTAGAAGTAATTTCTTATGAAGATGAAAAGATAAAATATAATAATGTATATAAGGAAGAAGAAAGTTCAAAAATGATAGGAAAAAATGATTATGCTACATTAAATTTACCATCTAAAGAATTTAAGAATTTAATATTGAAATCATTAAAGGCAAAAGAACCAGTTTATTTTTATTGTTCAACAACATCAAAAAGAGTTGATGGTGTATGGATTGATACTATGGAAAGATATGGTGAATTGTTTGGAATAGATTTAAAACTTGATAATAATTCTATTTTAATGACTAATGGTATTACTAATTATCATTGTATGATAATAACAGGAGTTAATATAATTGATAATAAAATAGATAAATGGAAAATTGAAAATAGTTGGGGATCTAAAACTGGTAATAATGGTTATTATGTTGCAACAGATGATTTTATAAATAATTATGTACATAGAATAGCAATTAATAAAAAATATCTAAGTGAAAAGCAATTACAAATATTATCAAAGGATAAAATTTTAGTAAGCAAATGGGATGCTAAAATGTAATTTAAAATTAAATAGTGATTTATTCGCTATTTTTTTCTTTTTTATGATACAATTTTTTAAAGGAGTATAGGTATGAGAAATAGAGCAGGTGGATTATTGATAGAAAATGGTAAAATATTGTTAATACATAGAATAAAAAATATAAATGGTGAAAGAAAAGAATATTATGTTGTTCCAGGTGGTGGAATAGAAGAAAAAGAAAATATTAAAGAAGCAACAATTCGTGAACTAAAGGAGGAAACAGGTCTTAATATTAAACTAATTAAAGATGAACCACTAATAACATTTAAAACAGAAAAAGGTAATCAATATTTTTCACTGATTAATAAAGTATCTGGAGTACTAGGTACAGGTGATGGACCTGAATTTAATGATCCAGCATATAAAAACATGGGTGAATTTATTCTTGAGTTTATAGATATAAATGATATTATTGAAATGAAAATAAATATGGTACCAGATAAAGTAAGAATGAGTTTTATAGAATGTACAAAATCATTAAATAGAAAGATAAGTGATATTAACTCTAGTGACTATTTAAATGTTAAAAGCATTATTGTCGAGGAATAGATATGAAAAATGATTATTATAAAGCATACGATAAAAGGTATAGACAAACCTATGAAAATAATTCATTATGGGAAATTCAAGAAAGAACAAAAGAAATAATTGATACTTTAGAAAAATATAAAATTACAAAAAAATCAAATATATTGGAATTAGGATGCGGTGAAGGAAGAGATGCAATTTATTTGCTTGATAATGGTTATAATGTTTTAGGTGTAGATTATTCTTTTGCTGTAATAGACAAGTGTAATGAGCTAACTGATTATAAATATGTAAATAATTTTAAACAATTAGATTTAATTGAAAATTCATTAAATGAAAAATTTGATTTTATATATTCAGTTGCAGTAATTCATATGTTTGTATTAGATGAACATAGAAATAAATTTTATAATTTTATTTATAATCATTTAAAAGATAATGGAATTGCTTTAATTATTTCTATGGGAGATGGTATTTTAGAAATAAATTCGGATTTAGAAAAAGCATTTGATGATACAAAAAGAGTAAATATAAATACTAATAAAGAAATAATGGTTGCGAGTACATCATGTAGAGTTAAAAAAATAGATGAAATGAAAAAAGAAATTCAATTAAATAATTTGGAAATATTAGAAGAAAAAATAATAGATGATGTTCTTTCATTTGATAAATGTATGCTATTTATCGTAAAGAAAAAACTGGAGGTTAAGTATGAAAATTTATATGATAAGACATGGTAAAGCAGATTATAGTTATTGTGACTCACATAATTTTATTGGTCATGGAAATGATTTGGCACCACTATCAGAAAACAATATAAGTGATGTAGTTAATATGTCCAAAGATAAAAGATTAAAAGAGGCCTCAATAATTGTTTCATCACCATATACAAGAGCTCTTCAGACGGCAGCTATTATTTCAAAAGAAATAGGATTAGATATAAAAATTGAACCTGATTTAAGAGAGTGGGAACCAGACACATCATATATGTATAAAGTAAAAGAAATGAAAGAATATTATAAAGAATATGTGAATAAGGATGGAATTCATATTAATGGTAGTGAAAAATGGGAATCAAAACAACATTTGAAAGAAAGAATTCAAAGTATAATTGATAAATATGATAAATATGATTGTGTTATATTTGTATTTCATCAGCTTGCGATTAAATCAGTTGTTAATATAGAAAAAGTAAAACCAGCAGAGATAATAGAATATGTAATATAGATTGAAAGAAGGTATTACTATGATTAAATTATATGTTGTAAGACATGGTAAAACAACTTGGAATGAAAAAGGACTGCTTCAAGGATCAACAGATATTAAATTAAATGATGTTGGGATAAAAGAAGCAAATAATTTAAGAACAAAGTTAAATTTAGATAAAATAGATATTTGTTTATCATCACCTCTTAAAAGGGCAAAACAAACGGCACAAATATTAATAGGTAATGAAATAGAAATCAAATATGATGATTTATTAAAAGAAAGATATTTTGGACTTCTTGAAGGAAAAGAAATAAATTATGATTTAATAAGTAAGATGTGGGATTATAACATAGATAATTCAGAATATAATATAGAAAGTTTAAAAGATTGCTTAATAAGAGCAAATATATTTTTAGAGAAAATAAAAGAAAATTATAATGATAAAACTATTCTTATTGTATCTCATGGTGCGTTTATAAAATGCTTACATTTTGCAATAAATGGTTATGATAAAAATACTGATTTTTTATCTTTTAATCCAAAGAATACAACTATATATGAATATGTAATTGAATAATGGAGGTATTGTATGCTAGAAATTAGAACTGTAAAATCAGAAAAAAAATTAAAACAATTGTTTAATGTATTATCAGAAATATTTTATGATGATGCAATAGAAAATAAAGAGCATTATTATACAATGTCTGAAAGATATGAAGAAATGAAATTACAATTCAAAAATGATAAGAATTTTCTTATGTATATTGAAGATGGCAATCAAATTGTTGTGGGATTAACAGGTAAGAATTTAGATTTTGAAAATAAGAAAATAACTATTGGTGTATTAGCAGTAAAAAAAGAATATAGAATGAAAGGACTTGCAACAAAATTAGTTGGTGAATTTGAAAATAGATGTAAGAAAAAGAAAATAGAACATATTGATTTAGGTGCTAGATTTAGAGCATGTAAATTTTATAAAAATTTAAATTATAATTATTCTTTAATGGTTCAGGTATTTGATTTTGTAACAATTGATGATGTAAGAAAATTAAATAAATTTAATTTAGATGAAATTTGTTCATGGCAAGGCGAAACATATGGTTTCATAAATTTCAATATAAATTGTATAGATAAAGAATTTGTTGATTACTTTGAGAAGAATATCAAAACTGCATATGCACAATATATCTTTAAAAAAGATATTGTACAATAAAAATAATTATTAATTTTACAGAATTTTAGATAAAATATAAAAAAATAAACAAAATTATTAAAGGTTATTGACAAAGTATTAAAAAAAGTATATAGTGAATGAAAATTCATTAAAAAAGGAGTTTAATATGAGCAATAATTTTGAACCTAAAAAATATCATTTAGTAATAGAAATATCATGTAATGATGGTTTACTATGCTCTAAATCTTCTTTTAAATGTTAAATGGTTTTCTGTGTGAACAGAATGCCGTTTTTTTGTTATATGGAGGTGTTAAGTATGAATGAATTAACTTTAAAAGATTTACTTGATAAAGTAGGAGAGTACAATAAAGAAGATCTTGTTACTATAGAAAAAGCATATCATTATGCAGAAGAATTACATAAGGGTCAACTTAGGCAAAGTGGGGAGCCATATATTAGTCATCCGTTAAATGTAGCCTATATCCTATCTGAAATGCATGCAGATACAGATACAATATGTGCTGGTCTTTTACATGATACTTTAGAAGATACTAACATAACTAAAGAAGCAATAGCAGAAGATTTTAATAAAGAGGTTGCTAATTTGGTTGATGGTGTTACAAAAATAAGTAAACTTAATTTTTCATCAAAACAAGATCAGAATATGGCTAACACAAGAAAGATTATTACTGGAATAACAGAAGATGTTAGAATTATAATAATTAAACTTGCTGATAGACTTCATAATATGCGAACACTTGGGTTTAAATCAGAATTTAAACAAAAAGAAAATTCTATGGAAACAATGGATATATTTGTGCCACTAGCATATTACATAGGAGCATATAGAATAAAGAGTGAATTAGAAGATTTATCGCTTAGATATTTATATCCGGATAAATATAAAAGAATAGAAGATATAAAACTAAGAATAGAGGATGATAGTAAAAATTGCTTGCAAGAAATGTTTAAAACAATAAATAAAATATTAAGTGATAAAGAAGTGCCTCATGAGATAAAGATTAGAACAAAAAATATTTATGGTATTTATAAAAGATTAGAACAAGGTCACAAAATAGCAGATATACATGATTTATTAGCATTAAAAATAATGGTAGATGACATTGCTAATTGTTATCAAACACTTGGTTTAATTCATTCTAAGTATCATCCAATAAATGATAAATTTAAAGATTATATTTATAATCCAAAAACAAATATGTATAGAAGTATTCATACAACAGTTTTTGGAGAAGATAATAGACTTGTACAAACTCAAATTAGAACTTTTGATATGGATAAAGTTGCATCTTTTGGTCTTACTGCATATTGGGATATAGAAAAAGGTAATGCAAGAGATGTTATGCAAGAAGATTTAAAGAATAAATATCAATTTTTTAAGAGTTTAATTGAAATCAATAAAGTATTTGGTGATAATCAAGATTTTGTAAGACAAGTTAAAGATGAGTTATTTGCAGATAAAATATATGTATATACAACAAAAGGAGATATTATTGAACTACCAAAAGGTTCTAATGCGATAGATTTTGCATATAAAGTACATTCGGAATTAGGAAATACAATGGTATCTGCAGTTGTAAATGACAAAATTGTAGATGTAGATTATATTCTTCATAATAAAGACAGGGTAAGAATAATTACTGATATATTTTCATATGGTCCTAGAGAAGAATGGATAGATAAAGTACAAACAACAAAAGCCAAAAGGAAGATAAAAGAAAATTTGTAAAAGGGTGATGTTATGTGTAGAATATATATCGATTTCGATGGAGTACTTGTAGATACACCAAAATATATAAAACAAGAAATAATAAAAAATGGTGCTATCGAAAGTACATTCATAAATATAGATTGGAATGAGATTTTATCAAAATGTAGTGAAGTATATGATAATTTAAATTATCTAAAAAAAATATATAAAGATAATGATATTACTATATTAACTCATGTATACTCACAAAAAGAAAAGTTAGAAAAAATAAAATTTATAAAAGAACACATAGGTAATATAGATATTTTATTAGTACCACACAATATCAAAAAAAACGAATATGTAAATCCAAAAGATAACATATTAATAGATGATTACAATGTTAATATAGATAATTGGAAAAATAACGGTGGTATAGGTTATTTATTTGAAAACATGAAATTAGAAGATATATTACCTAGTTATTTGAAGGAGGAATATGTATGACAGATACACCAAAAGATATAATAGTTAAGATAGGGATAACTCCATCAGAAGCACCATTTAGAATTACATGCTTAAGAACATTCTTATATATAAATGCGATTGCAGAAAATAATGCATTTAAAGGTGGAAATAGTAAAGTCATCTTCCAAATAGATGATACTAATATGGTTAAAAGAAAACACTCAAATGAAGAAATAATTGAGTTTTACAAACAAATTGGTATATTACCATTTAAATATTCAGAAGTTGAAATAACATGTCAGACTGATTTAAAAGATGAATGTGAAAAATATTTCAAAGCACTAGATGGTAAAGGATTTATTATTCACAATGAAGATGGTACATGTGCATTTAATATAAATAAATATATTGAAGTATATGGTTCAACTATAGAAGTAAAAGATCCAGTAATGGGAAACATAAATTTTGATGCAAAAAATTTAACAGATAATGGAAAAATATTAATACGAAGATCAGATGGTTCATTCTTATATAATTTTAGTTCTGCAATAGATATAATTCATTGGAAATTTACTACATTAATAAGAGGTAACAACAAAATGTCTAGTGCAGCATTTCAAAACATGTTTATAAATTCTCTAAATGAAGAAACACCAGATTACTTTCATTTACCATTATTATTAGAAGAAAAGAAAGAAAATGAATTCGGTGTAAATGCAAGATCAAGTATTAAAGATTTATTCAAAAATGGATTCTCATATATGCCAGTATTAAATTACATTTTAGGAACGGGATATGGAGATCAAATGGATCATTATAACTCGCTAGAAGAATTTAATGAAATATTTGAAATAGAAAAACTGCATAAAACCAATTCATATTTTGATTTCAATATTATGAAAAAACAATGTAATAGATTCTTTCAACAAGATATGTCATATGAAGAATATTATAATCAATTATTAAGACATATTGAATTAATGGGATGGGATGAAAATATGTTGAAGTATTCTAATATAGGATATGAACATAGACTTAGTCCGGAAAAAATTAACCAATTATATACTCAACTAGGCGTATCACATTTTGATGAAATATCGGATGAAAATACAAAAAATAAAATATTAACAATTATCGAGTCATTATTAATTGATTATCAAGGGACAATAAATACTTTATTAGCAGATAAAAAAAATAAAAAAGAAAGTATAAAATTAGTTAAATATATTTTATCAGGATACTTTAATGGTTTAACTTGTGATGTATACAAAAACTGTTATAGCGAAGAAGAATATCAAAATAGATTAAGATTAGTGAAAGAACATATATCAAAGGGGGAATAAAAATGAAAGTAGGTATAATAGCACCAGCAAACTCTATAATTGGTGAAAAAAATATTAATATATTTAATGATGCAATAAAACTATTAGAAGAAAATGGTATTGAAGTTATTGTAGGAAAAAATGTATTTTCAAATACCGAAGAATATTGTGGAACAATAGAAGAAAAAATAGAAGATATATATGAAGTATCAAAACAAGTAAAATATATAATTTGTGCAACGGGTGGAATTAATTCAAATAATATCTTAGAAAAATTAGATTATAACAAAATAAAAAATAATATATTTATAGGTAATAGTAATCCTATATTACTATTTAATGCGTTATATAGTATAAATAAACAAGTGTCATTTATAGGACCAAATATTAAAACAATAGGTAAAAGTAAATCACAATTTATGATGGATTGTCTTATTGATATTCTTAAAGGAGATAACAGAATCAGAACAGAAGAATCAAACATAATAATCAATAAAGGAACTGCTAAAGGTATAGCTTATGGAGGTAATATTCAATCACTAAGAAGAATACTTGGCACAAAATATTTTCCAATGTTAGATAATTCAATAATATATTTAGAAGCAGATCCTACTGAAACAAATCATACAGAATATGAAAGTATTTTAAACCAATTAATTCAGACTAATATGTTTAATAAATGTAATGGTTTAATAATAGGAAAATATGATGATTTAGATTTTATAAAAAGAATGTATAAAGATTTTAATATTCCAATAATAATATGTAATAATTTAGGCCATAACATTAATAATAATATGCTACCAATAGGTAAAGAAATAATGATAAAAGAAAATGGAAGTATAGAAATAATATGAAAAAATTAATTGAATATGTAGAACATAATTATAATAGAAAAGATATTGCTCATATTTATTCTATTATATTGAGAACTAATTATGAGATGATAAAACATGATAATTCTTTTGAATTAAATCAAATGGACAATTTCAATATAAAATATAATAATGAATTTGAATTTACATTAGATAATAATATATTTAAAATTACCAAAGAGAAAATAAAAGAATTAGTAAATTATATATATAATTATTACGAAAAAGAATATCCAATAAATTATGATTATAAATTAATTGATCCAATATATTTTTCATTATTTTTCTATGACTTATTAGACAAAATAATACATGTTAAAGAAGATACAATAAATATAAAAGATATAAGATTATTAAGATATAAATCCAATCCAGTAAAAATGGAAGATTCAGAAAGATATAAAGCATTATTAGATACAAATTATAAAATGTATTCACCATTTAAATCTAATTCAGTAAATGAAACACCTGAAGAAAGATTGCAAAATATACTAAAAAGTATAAAAGAAAAAGGATATGGATATGATAACCAAATAGCAGTTTTTTATAACGATGAACCATATATAAGAGATGGTCAACATAGAGTATCAGCTGTTAAATATTTAAATGGTGATACAGACATAAAAATAATAAGATTCTATTTAAAAGATAATTATTTCTATGAATAATAAAGGAGTAAAAATGAAAAAGATTTTAGTAGGTATATGTGGAATAGGTAATGGACATATAAATAGACAAATATGTGCAATAAAAGAATTATTAAAGAATAATTATGAAGTACTAGTTGCAACAGAAGCAGATAAAATCCAAACTATAAAGGAAAGATTAGAAAATGTAAAAGTAATTGAATTAAATATTCCATGGATAGTATGCAATGAAAAAGGTTTTGATTTTAAGGAAACATTAAATAAATATAACAACATAGATTTATTTAAAAAATATTTAGAATTAGGAATAAAAATCGAAGAAGAATTAAATGGCAAACCTGATTTAGTAATTTCAGATTATGAACCAAATGTAGCACAGTATGCATATGCAACAGGAATACCTTTAATAACAATGGAACAACAATCTAAATTTTTATATCTAGATGAATTAGATTTAAATAATTATTCAATAAAAGAAGAAATATATAGAATAAATTATTTCTTTCCTAAATACGATAAAAAAATTATTTCATCTTTCTTTCCGATAAATATTAACGATAATAAAGTAATACAAGTATCTCCAATTATTTCAAATCTAAATAAAGAATCAATAAAAGATAATTTTATAATAGTATATTTATCACCATATTCAGATTCAGATAAATATGATAAATTAATAGATATAATTGGTAATATCAGAGATATAAATTTTAAAGTATATAGTAAGAATTATGAAAAATATATTAATAAATTTAAATATAGTAATGTAATGTTTTCTAATTTTAATAATGAATTCAAAAAGGATATGTCACAAAGTTCAGCTTTAATAACTACAGGTGGACATCAATTAATAAGTGAAGCAATATCTATTGAATTACCTTTATATGTGATGCCACTTAATACATATGAACAACATTACAACGCATATATGGTAAATAAATATGAATTAGGAACAAATAAATATATAACAGAATCAAATATTATAGATTTTATAAATAATAGAGAAAAATATAGAAAAAATATCAAAGAATTTAAAGATAAATACTATAATAAAAAATGGAATGAAACATTTATTAATATAGTAAATGAAATAATCAATGATTAACAATTTAACAGAATATACAATGAGCAAAGCAACATATTTATGTATACCTGCATGTAATATAAAGGTATAACTGGTGATTATATAGAAAATATTGATAAGCTTACGTTGATAGTGCTGGATGTACATATTATGGATACGTTTCTTATATGATGCTTGAAATAAATAAAGGTATAAGTATGAAAAAAATAAAAGTTAAATTCGATAGAAAAAAATCTGTTGACAAAAAATGGAAAGTATAATATATTTAACTTGTAAATATTTCAAAGAAAGGAGTGTGATTAATCATGAAAAATATAATGAATAGTTTACAAAATAATAAAATTTATAGTGTAGGATTAATCATATCTCCTAATTTTTTAGTATAGTAAAATTTTAGAAATTTCTATCTTTATGATTAATTCTGCATTATGCAGAATTTTTTTCTGTAAAAAAATATAAAGGTAGGTAAAAGTTTATGACAATAAAATTAGACATTAATAATAGAGCCGCTCTTGCTATCAAAAATCACGAAAAAAGGGTAGAGATAAGGGCAAATGATAATAAATATGATTATAGTAAATTAAATTCTAATGATATAATTGAATTTAATAGTAATAATATAGGTATATTTTACGTAAAAGTAAAAGAAGTGAATTTTTATAATTCTTTAGAAGAATTATTTATATTAGAAGGAACAAGATATACAATATCATCAACTAATGACAAGGATGAAGCAATAAAAAATGTTGAAAAAATAGGAAACTATAAAGAATTAATAAAACAAAATGGTGTATATGCAATTCATATAGAATATTTATATAGTGAAAATACTGTTTGGGAAGAAATGGCTGATAAAGCAAGGAGTGTTATGGATAGAAGAGATGTTTCAGGTATGATCTCAGCAGGTAGTGTAGGAGCAGCTATACTTACAGAAAATCATAATATATATGTTGGAACATGTATTGATACAGCATCATCATTGGGTATGTGCGGTGAAAGAAATGCTATTGCAAATATGATTACACATGGTGAAAATAAAATAACTAAACTTATATGCTTTGGTGGAGATGGAAAGATTGGTTTTCCTTGTGGAGCATGCAGAGAATATCTTATGCAACTTGATAAAAATAGTAAGAATATTGAAATAATAACTAATTTAGAAGCAAAAGAAACAATTAAATTAGAAGAATTAATTCCGAATTGGTGGGGTTATAATAGGGTATAATTATGAAAAATATAGACTTAGTTGTACCTAAATTAGAAGAATATTACTATGAACAAAAACTAGAAGAAGATCCTAATACTATGAGTTATAATAACGGTCATAATGTTAGTTATGAAGGATATCACTATGATACAGAATGCATTGATTTTCCAAAAGATAAATGGAAAGCATCTTATGAAAAAAGAATAAAAGAAAATAAATTTTTTGCGTATATAAAAGATAACGAAATAAATGAATATGTTGGTTATGTAAATTATCAGTACAATAAAAATGATGATAGATATGAATGTGGTGTATTAATTGAATATAAATATAGAGGTAAAGGCTACTCAAAAGATGCATTAATATTACTTATTAAAGAAGCATACAAAAATAATATTCAATATTTATATGATACCTTTGAATTAGATAGAGGAAATACTTTGAATTTATTTAAAAGTGTTGGTTTTGAAGTAGTAGAAGAAACAACATGGAAAAAGTTTGATAAAAATGTAAAAGGCATTATTGTTAGAGTTGATACGTCAATATTTGAATAGGTGATTTAATGATAATAGAATATGAAGATAAATATTTAGAAGATGTTAGAGATTTACTTGTGGAACTTGAAGAATATATTGTAAGTATTGATGAAGATAATTTAGATATAGTTAGTGCTGCTTATAGAGAAAAAATGGCATTAGTTGATTTAGAAAAAATAAAAAATAATAATGGGAAATGCTATTTATATATTGATAATAAAAATGTAGTTGGTCTTATTATGGGTATAATACCTAAATATGATGAAAATGATTATTTGGATTACAAGTGTCCTAAAAAAGGAGAGGTAACAGAACTGATTATAAAAAAAGAATACAGAAATCATAATATAGGTAAAATATTATTAAATAAAATGGAAGAATATTTTAGAGAAAATAAATGTGAATATTCATTTATTGATGTATTTGCCTATAATAAAAGTGGAATTAATTTTTATGATAAAAATGGTTATCACTCAAGAATGATAATAGATATTAAGAAATTATAAGTTAATAAAAGAAAGGAAATTTATGATGATAAAATTTAGATATAATATTACAAAACAAATAGAAAATTTCATAAAGAATGCTAAATTAGAAGAAATTAATATTGGATGTTCAGATTCTGATGTTATAAAAATTACTAAAAATAATCAAATATATTATTTAAAAATGGCAAAAAAAGGTTTATTAATTCAAGAATTTAATGCTTTAAAATGGTTAAATGGTAAACTATTAGTACCTGAAATTGTTATGTTTGATTCTGATGATAATGCAGAATTTTTGATTACTAAAGCAATTCCAGGTGAAATGGTATGCTCAGATTATTATATAAAAAATCCAGATTTAGCAATTAAAATAATACAAGAAGCGTTCGATAATCTTTATAATGTTGATATTTCTAATTGTCCATTTGATGTATCTAATAACTATAAATTGTCTTTAGTTGAAAAAAATGTAAAAGATGGATTAGTAAAAGATGAAGACCTAAAAGAAGAAACTTTAAAAAAATATGGTAATACAAAAAATTTATTACAATATCTTAAAGATAATAGGTTTGAAGAAGAATTATGTTTCTCTCACGGTGATACTAGTTTACCTAATATATTTTCATTAAATTGTAAATTTTCTGGATTTATAGATGTTGGTGAATGTGGTATTGCTGATAAATGGTTTGATCTTGCAATATGTGAAAAATCAATAAGAAGAAATTTAGGTGAAAAGTATGTATCAAAGTTTTATAAAGAATTAAATATAGTACCAGATAGAAAAAAGATTGATTATTATTTATTAATGATGGAGTTATATATTTAATATAAAAAATTATAATAGGAGAGCAAAATGAAATTTAACAGTTTAATACCAGAACTAAGTGTAACAGATATAGAAAAAAGTAAAGAATTTTATTTAAATTTAGGTTTTAAAGTAATGTATGAAAGAAAAGAAGATAAATTTTGTTTCTTATATCTTGAAGATAATCAAATAATGATAGAAGAAATAAATAATAATTGGAATGTTGGTGAAATGAAGTATCCCTTTGGTAATGGTATAAACATAAGTATGACAGTAAGTGATATTGATTCATTTTATGAAAACATTATAAGTAAAAAATTTGTATTATTTAGAAAAATTAAAACTTCAAAATATAGAGTAGATGATATAATATATGAAGACAAGGAATTTTTACTTCAAGATCCAGATGGATATTTACTTAGATTTAATAATTAATAATAAAAAAGTAAGAAATTGAATGTTGAAAATAAAGTGGTTTATTAGGAGGCATTATAATGACTATGAGAATCGATAAAGAAATGGTATCAAGAAATTTAGTACCATCAAGAACAAAAGCACAAGAATTAATCAAATCAAAACTTGTTTTATGTAATGGAAAAACAATTGATAAAACAAGTTATTCGGTAAATGAAAATGATATAATAGATATTAAATCAAATGATAAATTAAAATATGTTTCAAGAGGTGGATTAAAACTTGAAAAAGCATTAGATACATTTAATATTGATTTTAATGGCCTAAAAATAATGGATATTGGATCAAGTACAGGTGGATTTTGTGATTGTGCGTTGAAACATGGAGTAAAATCAATTGTTGCAGTCGATGTTGGTACAAATTTGATGCATGAATCATTAAGAAATAATAAACAAATAGATTTACATGAAAAAACAAATTTTAAAGACTTTGATAGTAAATATTTTAAAGATATTGATGCAATTGTATGTGATGTTTCTTTTATTTCTTTGAAAAAAATAATCGATAAGATATATTTAGAAAATATAAAAGTTGATATTATATGTTTAATTAAACCTCAATTTGAATGTGGAAAGGAAATCGCAGATAAATATAAAGGGATTATATTAAATGAAGATATTCACATTAATGTTATTAATTCTTTATTAGATTATTTTAATTCAAAAGGGTTTTATGTTAAAAATTTAACATCATCTCCAATAAGAGGTGGAGATGGTAATATAGAGTATTTGGCATATATTTCTAATAAAATAAATCAAAATGAAAAAATTGATATAAAAAAACTTGTTTTAACAAGCTTTATGAATAAAACAATATAAACATTAAATGTTTATAAAGGAGGTAATAATTATTAAAAGAATTGATCGAATAATATCAGAACAAACAAATTACAGTAGAAAAGAAATTAAAGATTTAATAAAAAAAGGACTTGTATTTGTTAATAATGAAAAAATAAATAATCCGCAAAAAAAGTTTAATGATAAAGATATATTAATTGTGATAAATGGAAAAGATATTACTATAAAGGAACATATTTATTTAATATTAAATAAACCAAAAGGATATGTATCTACAACAGATACGGAAACAGAAAATAGTGTATTAAATCTTGTGCCTGATAACTACAAAACAAGGAATATATTTCCTGCTGGAAGACTCGATAAAGATACAACAGGTTTAATGATTATTACTGATGATGGAAATTTCTCACATGATATTTTATCTCCTAAAAAACATGTTAAAAAGGAATATGAAGTTACTTTAGATATTCCATTAACAAATGATATGGTAGAAGGTTTTGAGAAGGGTGTAAAATTGAATGATGGAGAATGTAAATCTGCAATTTTAGAAATAACAGGAACATATACAGGGAAAGTTACATTAAAAGAAGGTAGATATCACCAAATAAAAAGAATGTTTGGGTGTTATAAAGCAAAAGTTATTGAACTAAATAGAATATGTATTGGAAATTTATATTTGCCTAATGATTTGAGGTTAGGTGAAATAAGAGAACTTAGTGAAAGTGAACTTGATTTAATTAAAGAAAAAACAATAAAATAATTTATATTAATGAATTATATACTAAAAGTTATAGATGATAAGTATTGACACACGCTAAAAAAAATACTAAAATGATATTGTAAATTGTTGATGAAAGACTAGTAGTAAGTATTTTATTTAATAGAGAGCTAATGGATGGTGTAAATTAGTAATAAAAACTTATGAATCTACTTTCTAGACCGGTTAATAGCCGGCGGGAATATAAACCGTTATCTAAATTAAGTAAAATAAAGGATGGTACCGTGCATATGCACTCCTTAGTACCATTCTTTTTTTATTAGAAAGAAAGGAAGAAAGAAATATGTTAGATATTAAGTTTGTAAGAGAAAATCCTGAAAAGGTAAAAGAAAATATTAAGAAAAAATTTCAAGATAAGAAATTAGGCCTTGTTGATGAAGTTATTGCTTTAGATTCCGAATATAGAGAAGTAAAAGTAAAAGCAGATAACTATAGAAAAGACCGTAATGAAATAAGTGATAAAATTGGTAATCTTATGAGAAAAGGAAAAAAAGAAGAAGGTTTATCACTAAAAGAACAAGTTGTTAAAATTAATGAAGAATTAAAAGAATTAGAAGAAAGAGAAACAGTTTTAGAAAAAGATATAAAAGAAATAATGTATCAAATTCCTAATATGATTGCGGATGACGTTCCAATTGGTGAAAATGATACAAAAAATGTAGAACTTGAAAAATTTGGTGAACCATTTGTTCCAGAATATGAAATACCATATCACGCAGATATAATGAAAAGTTTTAATGGACTTGATAAAGAAGCCGCAGCAAGAGTATCAGGTAATGGTTTTTACTATTTAATGGGAGATATTGCTCGTCTTCATTCAGCAGTTTTAGCATATGCTAGAGACTTTATGATTGATAAAGGATTCACATACTGTATTCCACCATTTATGATTAGAAGTGATGCGGTTAATGGTGTTATGTCTTTTGAAGAAAAAGAAGCAATGATGTATAAAATAGAAGGAGAAGATTTATATTTAATTGGTACTTCTGAACACTCTATGATTGCTAAATTTAAAGGTGAACTTTTAAAAGAAGAAAATCTACCAATAACTATGACAAGTTATTCACCATGTTTTAGAAAAGAAGTTGGTGCTCATGGTATAGAAGAAAGAGGAGTATATAGAGTTCATCAATTTGAAAAACAAGAAATGATAGTTATTTGTAAACCAGAAGAAAGTAAAGATTGGTATGAAAAAATGTGGAAATATACAGTTGAACTATTTAGAAGTTTAGATATACCAGTTAGAACTTTAGAATGTTGTTCTGGTGATCTTGCTGATCTTAAATATAAGAGTGTTGATGTAGAAGCATGGAGTCCAAGACAAAAAACATATTTCGAAGTTGGATCTTGTTCAAACTTAACTGATGCTCAAGCAAGAAGACTTGGTATTCGTTATAAGAATGAAAATGGAGAAAAAGTATATGCCCATACATTAAATAATACAGTACTTACTCCACCTAGAATGTTAATTGCTTTTTTAGAGAATAACTATAATGAAGATGGATCTATTAATATTCCAGTTGCTTTAAGACCTTATATGGGTGGAAAAGAAAAAATAGAAAAATAATATGGAAAAGTTAGTAGTAGAAATAAAAAATAACAATTATAAAAAGGTAATAAAGAAAACAAGAAAAATCTTAAATATATGCGATAATGAAAATAAAAAATTAGAGATAATAAATAATGGTAAATTAATAACAAAAGATGATAATATAGAGCTTTATAATATAATGCATGCGATAAATATAAAAGATAAGAGTAAAAGATATAGTTTTATATATGATACTGTTTGTGATTATATAGATAAAAAATATTTAGAATGTAATTATTGTGATTTTAAAGATGATGTATGTGTATTTTTTAGAAATCATCCAAAGATAATGCATAAAGATGGTTGTTGCTATAGTGATGCAAGAGGTGGTTTATGTGAAAATTTAAAAAATCATAGATGTCAAATAAAATCAATATCTTGCAAATTATATTCTTGTGAGTATTTAAGAAATAAAAAAGTATACTTTAAAATAAAGGATATACCATTATTAAAATATTTCTTTAATTTAAAACAAAAATATATATTAAAGTATAGTTTCTTTAAACCAAAAAGTTATGTTATGTATAAACTTATGGAAAATTGATAGAAATATCAATTTTTTTAATTGTAAAATGATAATATATATGTTATCATAATTTTGAGGCGATACGATGAGTAAAAAATTTTATGAAAAGTATTATGATAGTTTTCTAGGATTAGAAGATGTTCCTTCTGAATATGCATTAACTCCAGAAGAAGTTACTTATTATGTTTCTGAAAACTTTGAAAAATTTGAAGATATTCAAAAAGGTGATATAGTTTTTGTAAAAAAATTTATTTATGGTAATGGGGAAATAGGTCAAAATCATTTGTTTGTAATATTAGATAATAACCGTTATATGCCCATTGAGTACTTTGGTATGATTATATCTTCGAATATAAAAAAGGAAAAATATAAATATAATATTAAAATTAATAAAGATAAAGAAAATAATTTATATAAAAATAGTATTGTTAAAACTGATCATATATATAAATTAAATAAAAAAGATATATTAAAAAAAGTTGGTAAAATTGATTCTGATATGATAAAGTTGTTTGAAAGTAAATATGAGGAGTATAGTAATGAAAAAAGTTTTGTTAGATGATTATGTAAATAATGAAAAGAATTTATTAGATTTAGAGTATGATTTTATAGAAAAGTTATCAAAAATAAGAAAAGAAAAAGGGATATCACAAAGAGAATTATGCAAAATGATTAATATGAAACAGCCATATTTAGTAAAGATAGAAAAAAGAGAAATATCTCCAAGTTTAAATACAATCTTAAAAATAATAAACGCACTAAATTTAAGTTTAAACGTTGTTGAAAAAGAAAGTCATAAATGATATAATAATTTAAGTTTGGAGGCGTTATAATGATTAAACAAGCACATATAAAACCATCATATGCAAATGCTAAAAAAAGAAGTAAAGAAGAAGTAAAAGTTTTAACAGATGCATATATAATGAATAATGAATTAAGTAAAATTGGAATAAATAAAAAGTACCATATTATTACATATGGTTGTCAAGCAAATGAAAGGGATTCAGAAACAATAAGTGCAATACTTGAAGATATGTCATTTACAAAAACAGATAATATGGAAGATGCTGATCTTATCTTATTAAATACATGCGCAATTAGAGAAAATGCTCATAACAAAGTATTTGGTATGCTAGGTAGAATTAAGCATTTAAAAGAGAGTAAACCAAATATAATCACTTGTTTATGTGGATGTATGGCTCAAGAAGAAGCAGTAGTAAATGAGATAGAAGAAAAATACAAATGGATGGATGTAGTATTTGGTACACATAATATTCATAATTTACCAAAACTTATAAGTGAAGCGATTGACGGTAATGAACTTGTAATTGAAGTATTTTCTAAAGAGGGTGATGTTGTTGAAAACTTACCTGTTAGAAGAGATAATAAATACAAAGCATATGTAAATATAATGTATGGCTGTGACAAGTTCTGTACATATTGTATAGTTCCATATACAAGAGGAAAACAAAGAAGTAGAAAAGTAGAAGATATATTATGTGAAGTTAATAAACTTGTAAAAGATGGTTATAAAGAGGTAACACTTTTAGGACAAAATGTTAATGCATATGGAAAAGATTTAAAAGATGGAGTAACTTTTGATAAATTACTTGAAGAAGTTGCTAAAACAAATATTGAAAGAGTTAGATTTGTAACATCACATCCATGGGATTTTACAGATGAAATGATAAGAATAATAAGAGATTATAAAAATGTAATGCCTTATGTTCATTTACCAGTTCAATCAGGTAGTGATAAAATACTAAAATTAATGGGTAGACGTTATACTAAGGAAAGTTATTTAGATCTTGCACTTAAAATAAGAGAAATGATTCCAAATGTAAGTCTTACAACTGATATAATTGTAGGTTTCCCAGGTGAAACAGAAGAAGATTTTAATGAAACATTAGATGTAGTAGAAAAATGCAAATATGATAGCGCATTTACATTTATATATTCACCAAGAGAAAATACACCCGCTGCTAAAATGAATGACCCAATTCCTTTAAGTGTAAAACAAGAAAGACTTCAAAGACTAAATGAAATAGTTAATAAATATGCACTTATTAATAATGAAAAATTAGTGGGACAAGTAGTACCTGTATTAATAGAGGGTGAATCACAAAAAGGAAACGGATTATATGCTGGTTACACAGATACAATGAAATTAACTAATGTAAAATGTGATAAAGAAGATATTGGTAAAATAATAAATGTAAAAATAACAGAAGCAAAAACTTGGAGTTTAAATGGAGAAAAAGAATAATGAATGACATAATAAATGATGTTAATGATTTAAAAGAAAATATATTAAAAAGTAGTGAATATTTAAACTTTAAGAAAAGTGAAAAGAATCTTGATAATAATAAAGAAGTAAATAAAATAATAACTGATATAAAAAAACTACAACAAAAAATAATAAAAAAAGAAGATAAAAATTTAGATGCTGAAATAGAAAAGATAGAACTTGAAAGCTTATATAAAGAATTAGAAACATATAATGATTACATAGAATATAAAAAAAATGCTAGAATATTTAATGATTTAATTACAAATATTCAAAAAAATTTTGAAGAATATTTTAATAGCTTCTTGATATAAATTATTAGTAAAAAAAAGAAAAAATCATATTTTTGATTTTTTTTGACTGTCAAGACTTTGTAAATTAATAATATGTATGTAAATTGTATTTGAATTTATATAGTGTTATAATTTTAAGAGAATAAGTTGGAGGATAAATAAATGAAGAAGAAAAAAGAAGAAGAACAAGTCAAAAATAAAAAAGTTTATAAGGGCTTAAATTTATTTGCAGGGGTTATTGTTGGAATGTTTGTATGCATAACTGTATACTTAATATACAATTTATCTAAATTAAGTGGTATAGAAGATTTAATTAGATATATTGTAATGATTGCTTTAGGATTAGTTAGTATTTTTGTAGTATTTAGATATTTTAGATTTAAGAAAAATGCAAAAATAGGTAAATATATAATGTTTATTTTAGTACTTGCTATAATTGGAACTGGTGAGTTCTTTGTAAGTTCTACAATAAGCAAAAGTGTTAGTTTTATTGATAAATTAAATAAAGATGAAGTAACTTATAAAAGTTCTTTAATCGCACTTAAGGCAGGAGATTATAACACTTTAAATAAAGCAAAAGAAGGTAAAATTGGTATTATAAGTGATGAAAATGATACTGAAGGGTATGTACTTGCCCAAAAAATAATTAAAAAAGATAAAATTAAGAAATCAAATTTAGTTAAATATGATGATTATATGAGTATGTTAAATGACTTATATGATGGTGAAGTAGGTTCAATATTTGTATCTGGTAGTTATGTAGATAAATATTCTTCAATTGATAAATATGCAAAAATAGATGAAGAAGTAAAAGAACTTGATTCATATTCAAAAAGAATGAAAAAACAAGTAGATAAAACAACAGAAGTAAGTACAAAAAAGGTTACTGAACCATTTACAATGCTTTTACTTGGTGTTGATTCACCAACAGAAGATATATCAAAAGCAAGTGGACTAGGTGATTCAATAATGCTTGTTACATTTAATCCAAAAACTTTAACTGCAACAATGTTTAGTATTCCAAGAGATACATTTGTACCTATTACATGTTATAGAAATGCAAGAAGTAAGATTACACATGCTGCGGCAGGTGGAGATTCTTGTATGATAAGTACAGTTGAGAACTTTACAGGAATAGACATTGATTATTATGCAAAAGTTAATTTCCAAGGCCTTATAAAACTAGTTAACGCACTAGGTGGTATTGATGTTGAAGTACCATATAGTTTCTGTGAAAGTAATAGTGTAAGATCGCTAGAAAGTGCAGATTTAATATTTGTTGAAAAAGGAATGCAACATTTAAATGGTGAACAAGCACTTGCATTATCTAGAAATAGAAAAGAAGTTCCAGAATGTGGAAAACAATGGAATAAAGGAACAAGAAATGATTTTGTAAGAGGACAAAATCAACAACTTGTTATAAAAGGCATAATAAATAAAATGAAAAATATAAAGAGCATTAATCAACTTTATGAAGTGCTTGATGCTATTAGTGTAAGTCTAGATACAAATTTAACAAGAGAACAAATATTAGGATTCTATAATGTATTTAAAAAAGTTTTATTAAATTCAGATTCATTATCAGATTCAAATGATATTATAAAAATTCAAAAAACATATTTAAATGGTTCAGGTGGTTTAATGCTTGATAATGTTGCTGGAATGAATTTATACGAATTTGTACCATCAACTCAATCGTTAAATGCAATAATTAAAGCAATGAAGGTAAATCTTGAACTTGTAAAAGAAGAATATGATACATCATTTAGTTTTAGTATTGATAATAAATATGAACAAAAAGTAATAGGAGCAGATTTATATGGTGGTGTAGCATCATATCCTAGTAAATCAGATACAACAAGTTCAGACTCAAAATGTGGAACAAATGAAGAATTAGGTGCTGATGGTAAAACATGTGTATGTAAGAATGGATATACAAAAAATTCATCAGGAGTTTGTGAAAAGAAAGATTCAAAGTGTGGAACAAATGAAGAACTAGGTGCTGATGGAACATCGTGTGTATGTAAAAACGGTTATACAAGAAATAAAACAACTGCTATATGCGAAAAAAGTACAGAAAAAACATGTACAGAAGAAAATGAAGAATTAGGTGCTGATGGTAAAACATGTGTATGTAAGAACGGATATACAAAAAATTCATCAGGAGTTTGTGAAAAGAAACCTACAGTATCTTGTGGAGCAAACTCAACACTTGGTGCTGATGGAGTAACATGTGTTTGTGATTCTGGTTATAAAAAGGATTCTTCTGGTTCATGTGTAAAAGAAGAAACAACAACACCAACTCCAGAAGAAGATAATGTAAATGAATAAGAATGGCAAAAAAGGTCATTCTTTTTTTACTATAAATTTACAAAAAACTACAAATATCTATTATATCTCTTTAAAATTATTAAAAAATTTGCTATAATGTATTATGAATAATAAGGAGGGATAAAGTGAAATATAAGAAGTATTTTATGATGTTATTAGTAATTTTATTATTATCTTTCTTTAAACTAGAAAATGTTTCGGCATCAACAAAATTTACAATATGCCGTAATTTAACAGAATTATCATATTTAAGAAGTACTCCAGGTGGAGATTATGTTAGAGATGTTGATGGTGCACCAGTAAGTTTTTCTGGCACTGATTATTTAGAAATTCTTGGTACTGTAAATCAAGGTGGAACACAATATTATAAGATATTTGCTAATTATTATTCAAGTAACTATACTGGGTATATAAATTCTGCATGGATTAAAGGTTGTCAAGAATATACAACAGATGATAATTATGGTAATTCTCTTAGAAACGCAGGATTCCCTGAAAGTTATATATTACCTCTTCAAAAATTACATGCTATTCATCCAAATTGGGAATTTAAAGTTAGTGGACCTATTGATTGGAATAGTTCTATTGAAGGTGAAATGGCGCAAGTTGATAGAAATTTAATTCAGTCTTCTGCAGATATAAAATTAAGATCAACTGAAAATGGTGCGTATGTTAATGGTCAATATAAACCATTTGATAATGGCAATTGGTATGCAGCTTCAAGACAAACAGTTTCATTTTATATGGATCCAAGGAATTGGCTTACTGAAAAAACTGTATTTATGTTTGAACAATTGTCATTTGATCAAAATACACAATCTGCAAATGCAGTTCAATCAATGCTTAATGGAACATTTATGAGTGGTTCATATAGTTATAATGGAAGCAATAAATCATATTCTGATACATTTGTACAAGCTGGTAAAGAAGCAAACGTAAGTGCATTTCATCTTGTAAGTAGAGTAATTCAAGAACAAGGTGTAAAAGGTCAGAGCGGAACTATTAATATGGATGGCGGAGACGGTCAGAGATACTTTAATTTCTTCAATTTTGGTGCAGGTGGAAGTGGAAATGGAGCAATTATTGCAAATGCATTGAATTATGCAAAACGCAATGGATGGAATAATCCATATAGTTCAATAGTTGGTGGAGCTGCTAAGCTTGCAAGTGAGTATATTAATAGTAATCAAGATACAATATATTATCAAAAGTTTAATACAATAAATGGTGTTTTCTATCATCAGTATCAACAAAATGTAAGAGTTGCTCCTGGAGAAGCAAGAAAAAATCATGCTGCATATGCAGATGGAAGTATACTTGATTCCAAACTTTATTTTAAAATTCCTGTATATAAAAATTTACCAGCAGCAACATCATTATCAATTAATAATAATGGTGATAATACACTTAAAAGTTTAAGTGTTGAAGGATGTAATTTGAATCCATCGTTTAATTCATCTACAACAAGTTATATTTGTACTGTACCAGAAAATGCAAATAGTGTTAAGGTAAGTGCACAAACTGTATCTGAATTTGCTAGTATCAATGAATTAGGTAATAAAAAATTAGATGGAAAAGAAACAAATATAGATGTTATAGTAACAGCAGCAAATGGAAATCAGAAAAAATATACGATAAAAGTAATAAAAGTTGGTTCAAATAATGCAACACCATCAGATGTTATTAGTAAAGCAGGATTAAATATTGATGGAGAATATGTTTCAGGTATTAGAATGTCATCATCAAGACAAGAGTTGATTTCAAATTTAAGAAATACATATAATTTAACAAATATAAAATATACATTAAGTAATGGAACAGAAACAAGTGATGGAATAGTATCAACTGGAGATAGAATAACTATATCAGTCAATAATTCATCAAAAGCATATAAGATTGTTATAAAAGGTGATGTAAATGGTGATGGAAAAGTAACAGCAATAGATTATAGTCGTATTAAAGGATATTTCTTAGGAAAATATAGTTTATCTAATGAATATTTCAAGGCAGCTGATGTATCAAAAGATAATAAAATAACAGCAATAGATTATAGTCGTGTTAAAGGATACTTTTTAGGAAAATATAATATAGAACAATAGGTGATAAAATGAAAAAAATTAAATATTTAATATTATTATTAGGATTATTAATCATACCTGCATTTGATGTTCATGCATCAAGTGCAAGTATTAGTTGTAGTTCTGCAGGTACAGTGACAGTAGGTAATAGGGTTACTGTAACATTTACTGGAAATTATTCAGGAAATAATAGAGATATGCTAATGTGGAGAGCTAGTGGTGTAGAATGGACATCTTCAAAGTTAAATGCTAACTTTTCAAATTCTGCAATATCTGAAGATGGGACTCTTAGTAAATCATATTCATTTACAGCAACTAATGTTGGAACAGCAACTGTTAGACTTGTAAATGTTGATGTTGCAGATGGTGATCAATTAATTGGACCTGGTGGTGTAAGTAATTCATGTACAATTAATATAGTCGCACCATCTCCAAGTTCTAATTCACATAATAGTTCATCATCGAGTTCATCGTCTTCGTCAAAAAATAACATAAACGACAAAGATTCAGATAATAGTTTAAAATCATTATCAATAGATGATCAAAAGTTAAATCCAGAATTTAATAAAGATACTTTAGAGTATTCTGTAGAACTTGAAAACAATGTAGAAAAAATCAAAATAAATGCAGAAGCAACTAGTTCAAAGTCATCTATAAAAGGAACAGGAGAAATAGATGTAAAAGAAGGATTAAATAAAATAGAAGTTGTAGTAACTGCAGAAAATGGTAGTACAAGAACATATATAATAAATGCAACTGTAAAAGAAAAAGATCCTATTAAAGTAAAAGTTGCTGGTAAAGGATATACAATTGTAAGAAAACTAGATGGTTTAAAAATACCTACTACTTTTACTGAAAAAGAAATAACTATAAGCAATGAAAAAATTAATGCTTGTTACAATGATAATATAAATTATACTTTAGTCGCACTTCAAGATGATAAAGGAAAAGTAAATTTCTTTATATATAATGAAAGAAAAAATATATATAGTAAATTTAATATGATATCATCTGCTGATTTAAATGTTATTGTTTTAAAATTAGAAGATAAAGATGATATACCATATAATTATAAAAAGACAACATTCAAATATAATGATGAAACTATAGAAGGATTTGTATATGGTAAATCAGATTTTAGAGTTATATATGGTATTAATACAGTAACAGGAGAAGAAGATTTTTATCAATATGATACTAAAGATAATACACTTCAAAGATTCTTTAATGAACAAACCAATCTTTATGTTAATTTAATTCAAAAATGTAAATTAGCATTCATTATACTTGGTTCAATGGTATTATTATTTACAATCATCATAATTGTTCTTTTATCAAAAAATGTTAAATTTAAAAAGAAATATTTAAAAAATAGATTAAATGAAATAGATGATCCAAATTATAATAAAATTAGATATGAAGATATTGAAGAAAATAATGAAGAATTAGAAGAAAAATTATCTAAAAAGAAACTAAAAAAATTAAAAAAAGAGGAAAAAAGAAAAGAAAAAAGCGAAAAGACATTTTTAGATGAATAAAATGTCTTTTTTTGTTTACTTATTTTTGATATAATTATTATGATATGGTAATAATTAAGGAGCGAAAAATGAATAAAATCAATAATTTTTTAAGAAGAAATATAATAACAATTTTTACAATATATTTATTTATACAACCAGTTTTGGATATAGCAACTAGTGTAGCACTTTATAAGTTTAATGTAGATTTTACAGTTAGTTCATTAATTAGAGTAGTATTTTTACTGTTTACTCTATATTATTTGATATTTGTAGAAAGAAAAAAGATAAATATAAAGATGTTAATATTAATTATGCTTTATTCTATAATATTTATGCTTTGCAATATATTATTTAAGGATAACACTAATATTACATATGAAATAAAAAGTTTGTTAAATAATATATATTTGCCAATATCTTTACTATTTACATTTCAAATATTTTATAATAGAGAATTTAATAGAAAAAAAATATATTCTGTTTTATTAATATATATGTTATTTGTATTTGTACCTAATTTATTTCATATTGGATTTGATAGTTATGCATATTCAAAAGAAGGCAGTGTAGGATTCTTTTATTCAGCAAATGCAATAGGAAGTTTAATAAGTGTAATTACGCCTTTACTTATAAGTGAATTAGTTATTAAAAGAAAAAAATTATATTTAATATTATTTTTACTTATATATGGTTATATACTTTTAACACTAGGAACAAAGGCTCCAATATTATGTGCTCTAATAGTACTTATGTATTATATTTTATATGCAGTCATTAATTTGATAAAAAATAAGTCATATAAGAAACTTATAATTTTATGTACAGCATTTGTATTATTTGTACTTGCGAGTATAAAGCTAATTACTATGACACCATTTTATGATAATTTAGTTATACATTTAAATTATTTGAAAATAAAAAATGTTAGCGATTTATTTACTATGCATAATATTGATCATTTTGTTTTTGGAAGTAGATTATCATTTTTTAAGAAAACATTCAATATTTATTTGGGTTCAAATATCATACAAAAATTATTTGGAATTGGATACTTTTTGAATGGTAAAATAATTAAACTTGTTGAGATGGACTATTTAGATATATTTTTACATCAAGGTATAATAGGATTTATAATAATATTATTTACATACTTTAAAACAATATTTTACATATTTAAATCATATTTTAAAAAATTTAAATCTAATTTTTTAAATATTAAAAAATCATCTATGATAATATCAATAATAATTTCAATATTGTGTGCATTTTTAACAGGACATGTACTTGCAACACCAGCGGTATCAATCTTTATATCAGTAATTTTAGTAGTATACTATAATGAATTTAAATTGGAGGAATAATTATGAGAAGATACAAAAAGGATCAATTAAGAAAAATTTGGTTATATCTTGTTTTGGATTCTAAAACAAGAACTAAATACTTGGTAAAACATAATGTATTTGCAGGAGTAGGAAAAAATTTCTTTTTTCAGCCAAGAAAAATACCAGCAGATCCAAAACTTATTAAATTTCATGACAATGTAGTTGTAACAAGTGGAGTTTTATTTATAACACATGATGTATCAGATTTTATGCTTAATAATATGTGACTTTCTAGATTTTATGAATATCAATCAGGTTGTATTGAAGTTAAAAACAATGTGTTTATTGGAAGTAATACAATAATACTTCCAAATGTTAGAATTGGAAATAATGTAATGATAGGTGCAGGTTCTGTTGTTACGAAAGATGTTCCAGATAATTCTGTAGTTGCGGGTAATCCAGCAAGAGTGATAGAAAGTTTTGATGAATATTTAGAAAAGAGAAATAAAAAAGAAGAAAATATAATTAAATATGTCGATAAAGAAAGTGGTAATAAACTTTGGGAGCAATTTTATAAAAATAGAGGTGAGTAAATATGAATAAGAAAAAAGTAATATTGTTTATGACAACAATGTATACAGGTGGTATTGAAAACGCCTTAATAGAACTTTTAAATAAATTAGATTATGAAAAATATGATGTAACACTATTTTTAGAAAATAAAAAAGGTGAATTACTTCCTAAGATTAATAAAAATGTAAAAATATATAATTATAATTTGAGTCATAGTAAAAATGTAATATATAGAAAAATAGTTAATGGTTTTAAGAGACTTAAATTTATATTATTACATAAAGATAAATATGATTGTTCAATTTGTTATGCGACTTATTCAAAACCATGTAGTTTACTTAGTTTATATGCATCAAAAAATAATATGATTTATATTCATGGTGATTATGTTACAGAGTTTAATGACAAAGATAAAACAATTAATTTCTTTTTAGGACAAGATATAAATAGTTTTAAAAAAGTAATATTTGTATCAAATGAATCAATGAATAATTTAATTGAAATTATGCCATGTATTAAAGATAAATCAATAGTACTTAATAATTTTATAAATTATGAAAGAGTGTTAGAATTATCAAATGAAAAAATTAAAGAAAAAAGAACAAAGAATAAATTAATTGTTTTTGTTGGTAGATTAGATGAAGAAGTTAAAAGAGTATCAAGAATGATTAATGCAGTAGAATATTGTAAAAAAAATAATCTTGATGTTGACTTTTTTATAGTAGGAGATGGAAAAGATTATAAATATTATGAAGATTTAATAAAGGAAAAGCATTTAGAAAAAAATATAAAAATGCTTGGACTTAAATCTAATCCATATCCATATATAAAATTAAGTGATTATATTACTATAACATCTGATCATGAAGGATTCCCAGTTACATTTTTAGAGGCACTTGTATTAGATAAGAAAATAATATCAACCATTGAAGTAAGCGATGAAAACATAGATATAAAAAATTTTGGTTATATTGTTTCAAAAAATCAAGATAAGTTTAATGAAGAAGTATATAAGATATTAAAAGAAGATAAATCTAAGGTTAAACATGTGGATTTTAAGAAAATAAATGAAGAAAAAATTAATATGATAGATAAATTAATAGAAGGTGAATAAATTGAAATATAGCATTATAGTTCCAGCATATAATACAGAGAAGTATATTGATAAATGTTTAAAAAGCATATTTTCAAATACTTATAAAAATTTTGAAGTTATTATTGTTAATGATGGATCAACAGATAAAACAGAAGATATAATAAATAAATATATAAAAAAATATGATAATATAATCTATATAAAACAAAAAAATATGGGCTTAAGTCTAGCAAGAAATAATGGTGTAAAAAAAGCAACAGGAGATTATTTATTATTTATAGATTCAGATGATTATGTAGAAAAAAATTTACTTGAAAATATAAATAAAGATATAGATGATTTAGATGTACTTAGATATCAGTTAAATATGGTTTTTAATGATAAAATTATTCCTTATGGAGAAAAAGAATTTAACGTTACAAATGGAATAGATGCATTTGAAAAAATAGTTAGATATAAATTTATTGAAATGGCTGCATTATATGTTATTAATAGAAAATATTATTTAGATAATAAATTTGAGTTTGAAAAAGATGTTTATCATGAAGATTATGGATTACTTCCTTTAGTAATTGCAACTGCTAAAAAAGTAAAATCAATAAATTATTTAGGTTATAACTATGTTCAGAGAGATGGAAGTATAATGTCATCAAATGATACAAGTAAAATGAAAAAGAAAATGGATGATATGTTATTTTTATTTACTAAAGCAATAAAATATTTAGATAATATTCCAAATAGCCAAAATGTTAAAAGTTTTTATGCAAATAGTATTATTGATAAATATAATTCATTAAGTGATGAACTTAAAAAAGAATATATAAAGAAAATAAAAGATTTAAAAATAATTAGTTATTTATCAAATGATAATTTTAAAAGAAAAATAAAAAAGATATTATATAAAATAAAATATGAGGTATTAAAATGAAAGTAAGTGTTATTGTTCCAGTATATAATACAGAAAAATATTTAAAAAATTGTATTGATTCATTATTAAAACAAAATTTTGAAGACTATGAAATTATTGTTATTAATGATTTAAGCCCTGGTAATGCAGAAGAAATAATAAAGTCATATAATGATAAAAAAATAGTATATATAAAAAATAAAACAAATAAAGGAATTGGCTATAATAGAAACTTAGGCATAAAAAAAGCAAAAGGAGAATATGTTTGTTTTATAGATTCGGATGATTATGTAAAAGAAGATTTTATTAGCAAAATGTACAATTATTCAAAAGAAAACAATTTGGACTTATGTGTTTGTGATTATGTAAATGTTGATGAAGAGGGTAACAAATTAAAAGAATTTAATTTATCAGATTTTTGTATAACAAATTATGAAGAAAATAATAAAATATTATGTGAAATTAATTTAGCTCCATGGAATAAACTTTATAAAAAGGATATGCTTGTAAAAAATAAAATAGAATTTAGCGAAACTTTAAAATATGAAGATTTATCATTTGTAGCACTTTCAATTAAAAATAGTAAAAAAATAGGTAAAATAAATGAACAGTTAAATTATTATACAATACACAAAAATAGTGAGACAACGACAAGAGATAAAAGAGTTTTTGATATATTTAAACAACTTGACATTGTAAGAAATGAATATAAAAGTGGTAAATACTTGGATGAACTTACTGTATCTGTATTACTTAATTATACAATTCAGCAAAGATATCAAATAGATAAAGATACTCAAAGTAAATTTATTGATGATGCTTTTAAATATTTAAATGATAATAATATTGATTATAAACATAGCGAATACATTAAAAACAGATCATTTTTAAAAAGATTAATAGAAAAAAATAAGTTTATAACAAAAATTTATTGCAAAATATATAGCATGCTAAAAACTAGATAACTCTAGTTTTTTTAACTGTTTAATGGTATAATTACTATAGAGGTGATAATGTGAAAATATTAGTAACAGGTGGAGCAGGTTATATAGGCTCACATACTTGTGTTGAATTATTAAATGAAGGATTTGAAGTAGTTGTAATAGATAACTTTTCAAATAGTAAAAGTTCATCATTAGATGCTATAAAGAAAATAACAGGTAAAGATTTTAAATTTTATGAAATAGATTACTTAGATAAAGATGCTTTAAATAAAGTATTTGAAGAAAATAAAATAGATGCTGTAATTAATTTTGCTGGATTTAAAGCAGTAGGTGAATCAGTTCAAAAACCAATTGAATATTATACAAATAATATTTCAGGTGCACTTAATTTACTTGATGTTATGAGAAAACATAATGTTAAAAAATTTGTATTCTCATCATCCGCAACAGTATATGGTAATCCAGAAAAAATACCACTTACAGAAGATTGTAAAATAGGTGGGACAACAAATCCATATGGGACATCAAAATTATTTATTGAGCAAATACTTAAAGATATTTATGCATCAGATAATTCATGGGATATAATAATACTTAGATATTTTAATCCAGTAGGAGCACATGAAAGTGGACTTATTGGAGAAGATCCAAAAGGTATACCTAATAATTTAATGCCATATATTGCAAAAGTAGCAACTAAAGAGTTAAAAGAATTATCTGTATTTGGTAATGATTATAATACTCCAGATGGTACAGGTGTTAGAGATTATATACACGTTGTTGATTTAGCAAAAGGACATGTACTTGCACTTAATAAATTAGAAAAAGAAGGTAAAGGTTTATTTATTTATAATTTAGGAACTGGAACAGGATACAGTGTACTAGATCTTGTTCATGCATATGAAAAGGCAAATAATGTAAAAGTTCCATATAAAATTGCACCAAGAAGAGATGGTGATATAGCAACTTGTTATTCAGATCCAACAAAAGCAAAAAATGAACTTGGATTTGTCGCAACTAAAACAATAGAAGATATGTGTCATGATTCATATAAGTTTGTAACAAGAAAATAGGAGTATAGTATGAAAAAAAAGAAAGTATTATTTATTTCATCAACTGGTGGTCATTTAAAAGAATTATTACAATTAAAAAAACTTTTCGGTAAATATGATTCATATCTTATAACAGAAAAAACTGATTCTACAAAAAAATTAAAAGATGAATATAAAGAAAAAATGGGATACATGGTATTTGGAACTAAGGATCATATGCTTACTTATCCATTTAAATTACTTGCTAATTGTTTTATAAGTGTATATTATTTTATTAAAATAAGACCAAAATATATAGTAACAACAGGAACTCATACTGCAGGACCAATATGTTATTTGGGAAAGATATTTGGAAGTAAAATAATTTATATAGAGACAATGGCTAATATAAATAGAAAAACACAGACGGGAAGACTTATATATCCAATCGCAGATTTATTTATAGTACAATGGGAAAGTATGTTAAAAATTTATCCAAAAGCCGTTTATGGTGGATTTATATTTTAGGAGGTACTTATGATATTTGTTACACTCGGAACTCAAGATAAGGGATTTCCAAGACTTTTAGAAGCAATAGAAGAAGCAATAGAAAATAAATACATAAAAGAAAAAGTTATTGTACAAGCTGGTTATACAGAATTTGAATCAAATAATATGGAAATATATAAATTATTACCAATGGATAAATTTGATGATTATATGAAAAAATGTGATTTATTAATAACACATGCGGGTGTTGGATCTATTATGTCAGGACTAAAATTTAATAAAAAAATAATTGCTGCTCCAAGACTTGAAAAATATGGTGAACATACAAATGATCATCAACTTGAAATAGCAAAGGAATTTGCTAAAGAAGGATATATAATATGTTTAGAAGATTTTTCTTCATTAGGTGATATTATAAAAGATATAGATAAGTTTAAACCTAAAAAATATAAAAGTAATAATGATAATTTTGTAAAATTAGTAGAAGATTTTATAGATAAAAATTAAGGTAAGTGATAAAAATGAAAAAAATTACAATTTTATGTTTACATTTAGGATATGGTGGGATAGAAGTTGCGATTAGTAATTTAGCAAATATGCTTATAGATAATTATGACATTGAAATTGTTTCAAACTATAACATATATGGTAAACCATTTTATAAATTAGATGATAGAATAAAAATCAAGTATTTATATAATGGTGGACCTAATAAGAAAGAATTTAAAAGTGCTTTAAAAAAGTTAAATATCTTTAAAGTAACAAAAGAAGGATTTAAATCTATAAAAATTCTATATTTAAAAAAGAAATTAATGATTAACTATATAAAAGAGTGCGATAGTGATTTAATTATTTCAACTAGAGTAGAGATAACTGAACTTTTAAATAAATATTATAAAGGTAATGGAATTTTAATATCACAAGAACATGCTCATCATAATAATAATCAAAAATATATAGATAGAGTTTTAAAATCATTAACTAATATAGATTATTTTATGCCTGTTTCAAGAAAATTAACTAAATTCTATGAAAAGAAAGTAGAAGGTAAAACAAAGGTATTATATTCTCCATTATGTGTTGATTATATACCAGAAAGAGAATCTAAAAAAGAAAATAAAAATATAGTTTCTATTGGAAGATTATCACATGAAAAAGGTTTTTTAGATTTAATAGATGTATTTAGTTTAATAAATAAAGAAGATAATGAATGTATTCTTCATATAATAGGTGATGGAGAGGAAAAAACAAAAATAGAAGAAAAAATAAATGAATTAAATTTAAAAGATAATGTCATTCTTTATGGGTACAAAGATAAAGAATTTATTAGAGAAAAATTAAATGATATGAGTTTATATTTAATGACTTCTTATGAAGAATCTTTTGGTCTTGTTTTACTTGAAGCAGCTGCATTTGGTATACCTGCAATTGCATTTTCATCAGCAGAAGGTGCGACAGAAATAATAAAAGATGATGTTAGTGGCTATATAATTAATAATAGAAATAAAGAAGAAATGAAAGAAAAAGCATTAGAATTATTAAATGATAAACAAAAGCTTGCATTGTTTGGTCATGAAGCAAGATTAAATGCAGAAGATTATTCATATGATTCTGTAAAAGAAAAATGGCTTTCAATAATCAATGATATCTTGAATTAAAAGATATCTTTTTTTTGTACCAAATTTTAATTTTTGCCTAAAAAAACATTCAAAAATTCAATTTTTGTTTAAGTAAAAATACAATTTTTGAATTAAGAATGTTTTAAAAATGGATTTTTTGTGCTTTGATTATAATTTTTTCATATGTTAAACTACCACTTCAGAAAGGAGAAAATATATGAAAAAAGAATTCTATACATGTAAAAATGATAGAGCATTTAAAGAAGTATTTTTAAATCCAAATAACAGTGATTTATTAAAAGCACTACTAGAATTTATTCTTAAAATAAAAATTGATAAATTAGAAATTAAAAAAACAGAATTATTAAGTG
>ULOD01055051.1_pt1 | contig 55806 bp, 55 predicted proteins | sample 1952351 | NCBI WGS metagenome assembly ULOD01 (sample SAMEA4835596, study PRJEB28245) | human gut metagenome | biome: gut microbiome; material: fecal sample | place: Denmark | collected 2008 | reverse complement strand
TCATTATCTTATATATTTTCATTTCATCGTTATTTCTGCCTAATCCCCATGTTAAATTAACTTGCACAATATCAGTATCTTCATTGTATGTATCACCCACACTTGCATTAGACTGATATACATTACAAATATACGAAGTACTTCTAGCATGAAGATAATCTTTATTTTGTGAATTAATTTCTATTTCAATCTTTTTATTACCAGTATGCACTATTGCATCTACTCTTTTATCTTTAATATTTATGTTACCACTTAATAATTCTGTTTTTTTAATTTCTAACTTATCTATTTTTATTTTAAGAATAAACTCAAGTAGTGCTTTTAATAAATCACTATTATTAGGATTTAAGAAAACCTCTTTAAATGCACGATCATTTCTGCATGTATAAAATGCCTCCATATTTTTTCTCCTTTCGTTATGATAAGAATACTTTTGAACTTTACAAAAAAATATCCTCTCATATGTTTTATTCTCTCTTTTTAGTTAAATCTCCCCTAAAAAAAAAGAAAAAAATTGAAAATCCTATCAATTTTTAACTATACCTATATAAAAAAGGATGAAACAATTCATCCTCTATAAAATATTATAAAATGCATTAATACTGTAAGACCACTTAATTTAACATTTAATTTAAGTTTTTTACAAAATTCTACAGTACCAACAACTTTATCAACTATTGATACTATATAACTCTCTTTATATCTTGGTAACTTCAAAGTTAAAGGGAACATATGCTTATATATAATGTCTTTTTCTTTAAAGTTTAAACCAACATATTTTTCTGAATTTTCTACTGCTATTTTATTATGTGTAAATGTAGACTTTATTCCATCAATAGTTGCTCCACCATTTTCATTATAGAAGAAATCATGCATAATTCCTCCTCTAGCAGTACTTTCATAATCTAGATTTAATTTTCTTGCTATTTTATATGAATAGTACGATACTCTCATTAAATGATAAAGTCTTGTTGTACCATGATGAATACATCCACCAATTCTCTGAAATTCTTTATTTTCTAATATAGGATTTACAATTGTTAAATATTCTGCGTCATCCATTATTTCATCTTCTATATTGCCAAACATTTATGTACTCCTTCTTATTCTTCATCTTCCTCATCATTATCTACTAATACTTCTCTTGGTTTTGATCCATTTGCAGGTCCAATAATACCTCTTTCTTCAAGTAAATCGATTATTCTTGCTGCTCTATTATAACCAAGTTTAAATCTTCTTTGAAGTAATGATGCACTTGCTTTTCTAGTTGATATAACAAACTCAACTATATCATTATACAATGGATCATCATTATCAACATCATCTTTATCAATACTTGTTTTACTTCCAACTTCATCAAGTTTCATAAAGTTTTCATCATATACTGCTTTTTGTTGTTCAATTGTTTTATTTGCAATTTTTTCAACATCTTCTTCTGAAATAAATGCTCCTTGTATTCTTGTTGGAGAAGTTGCTCCCATTGGTGCATAAAGCATATCACCTTTACCTAGTAATTTTTCAGCACCAGGATGATCAAGTATTGTTCTTGAATCTATTTGTGATGATACCGCAAATGATATACGAGATGGTATATTTGCTTTTACAACACCTGTAATTACATCTGTTGATGGTCTTTGAGTTGCTACTATTAAATGTATACCTGCAGCTCTAGCCATTTGTGTAATTCTCATTATTGATTGTTCTACTTCTTTTGATGCAACTAACATTAAATCAGCAAGTTCATCAATTAATACTACAATATAAGGTAATAATGGTTTTTGTGATTCAACTGGTAATAATTCATTTTGTGATCTTAATTTAGCATTATATCCTTCTATATTTTTAGTTTTTGTATCACTAAATAATTCATATCTTTTTTCCATTTCATCAACAACTTTTTGAAGTGCTGCTGATGCTTTTTTTGGATCTGTTATAACTGGCATTAATAAATGTGGGATACAGTTATACATAGTAAGTTCAACCTTTTTAGGGTCAACCATTATTAATTTAACTTCATCTGGTTTAGCTCTCATAAGTATTGAACTTATAATACAGTTAACACATACTGATTTACCTGAACCAGTTGATCCTGCGATTAAAAGGTGTGGTGTCTTATTAATATCCATAAATATAGGTTGTCCCATTATATCTTTACCAAGTGCAACACGAAGTTTATTGTCAGAATTTTCTTTTAAAAGTTCTTGCATCATTTCATAGAATGATACACCTGTAGATATTTTATTAGGTAATTCAACACCAACAGTACTCTTACCTGGAATAGGTGCTTGTATTCTTACATCTGTTGCTGCTAGTGCAAGAGCAATCTCACTACTTAATGCTTTAATTTTACTTATTTTTGTTCCTGATTTAACTTCTAATTCATACTGTGTAATTGATGGTCCAACGTGGGCAGTTTTTACTTTTGCTGTTATACCAAAATCTCTGAGTACGCCATCTAGTCTTTTAGCATTATCTAAAATCAAAGCCTCATTTTTTGCTTGACCTTTTTTCTTAGAATTATTATCACCAGCATCTAGTATGCTAAGATCTGGAAGTACATAATTTAAATATTTATTAGAAGCAGGAGTTTCTTCTTTTCTCTCTTCTTCTTGTTTTTTAGAAATAACTTCTTCTCTTTCCTCTTCGTCATCCTCTTCTATATAAGAAAGTCGTTTTGCTTTAGCAAGTTTTAACTTTTCTTTTTCTTCTTTTCTTTTTGCTTTTTTATCTATTACTTCACCAGTTTCTTCATCATAGTCTTCTTCCTCATACTCATATTCATCATCATCATCTTCTTTATCTTTAGATTTTTTTTCTTTTCTTTTAAACTTACTAAATAAATTAGTAATTGCATCTCCAATTGATAAATCAGAAACTAAAATAACACCAATAAGCATAAGTACACTAATAACTATAATGCTTCCCATTTTACCAAGTAAAATATTAAATATAGATATAAAGAATGCACCTATTACTCCTCCACCTGCAAAGCTTACCCTTGTATTAATACATTTAATTACTTCATCAATAGTACTTTTCATTGTTTCAAAAAAACCAGCACTTTCATTTATATAATTTAAATGTGCAAGTGATAAAAGTCCAATTAAGAATATATATATTCCTATCATCCTAGATGAAAAATACTTGGGATTTTCTCTTTTAACAAGCATATAAGAACCAAATATTAATAAAAATGCTAAAACTATAAAATCAAATGATCCCATTAAAAACATTGCAAATCCTTTAATAATAGTTCCAAGAATATTTGCTTTAAATCCTAAAAAACCAATAATTGCTATAACGATAAAAATAATACCTTTAATCTCTATTGGATATTTAAAACCAGATTTGTTTTGATTTTTCTTTTGCTTCTTTTTTGCCATATTATACGCCTCATCTACTCTTTAATAATTATATCATAGAAAAGAAAAATAGAAAAGCATTTATTACTTTTCTATATCTCTGTTATTACTGTAATTATCATTGGTTTACATTCTGTTTCACTAAATAAATATTTACCTAATTCTTCACGAATACCATTTTTTATTTTATTAAATTCAACATAGTTATCACTAATATTTGAATTAATAACTTCAAGAGAAATTTCTTTCATTTTTTCAATTATTTCATTATTTTCTTTTACATAAATAAATCCTCTTGTTAATATTTCTGGTCCAGCTTCTATTTCTTTAGTCTTTCTATTTAATGTAGCACATATTATAACTATACCATTATCACTTAAAAGTTCTCTATCTTTAAGTACAAGTTCACCAATATCTTGAGTTGAGTTACCATCTATTAATAATTCATCAATCTTAACGATTTCTTTATCTTCTGTTAATTTTCCATCTACAAATGTAGCAACCTCACCATTAAGTTTAAGTATTATATTATTTTTATCCATACCTATACTAGATGCTATATTAGCATTTTCTACTTGATGACGATATTCACCAATTACTGGAAAATAATATTTTGGATTCATTAAGTTAAGCATTAACATTAAATCTTCTTGTGATGCATGATTTAATAAATGATTCTTACTTGATAATGTTATAACATTTGCTCCTATTTTGCTTATTTCATCTGTTATTTTAGCAGCCTTTTTCTCCATACCTACTTGAACAGGCTCTAAGAAAAAGATTGTATCACTAGGATTTATTTTAACATATTTATCATATCCGTTTACAATTCTATCTAGATTTACATATGGTTTTTCGTTTTCATTAGATATTAATATAATTGCATCTCTATCATTTAGATTATTTAAATTACCAATTTGTTCTTTATCAAAATTTACATATCCTTCATCAATTACATAATTAATTAATGTTTGCATTCTTTTTCCCATAACTACTACTTTTCTATGAGTTTTAGCTACTTCATTAAATAATTCTTGAAGTCTTGATATATGATTTGTAAATACAGTAAATATTATTCTACCTTCGTTATGTAAAAGTGCATCTCTTACATCACTCGCAATTCTATTATTTGGTGTTGTATATCCTGGTCTATCAGCATATTCTGATTCACTTAAAAGACATAATACTCCTTGTTTACCGATATAAGCAAGTTTACCAATATCTGTTTTATATGAACCGGTCATACTAGAATCAAATACAAAGTTACCAGTATAACAAATAGCGCCATCAGATGTATTTAAAACATATCCAACAGTATCTGGTACTGAATGTGTTAAACTAACTGGAAAAATACTATTTTTACCAAATTTAATATTTTTATGAGCACTTATTAAATGTAAGTTATTATATTTAATATTGTTATCTTCAAACTCTTTTTTTAGAATATCCACAGTAAATTTAGTTGCATAAACTTTTATACTAGGAATATTTTTAACAATATCACTTACTGCACCCATATATTTTTCATGTGCATGTGTTATAAAAATACCTTTTATTCTTTTTAAATTATCTTTCAAAAACTTTAAATCAGGTATTATATAATCAACACCAAGCATTTTATCATCAGCATACTTAAGTCCTGCATCAAAAATAAATAAGTCATTATCAACATCAACAACATACATATTTTTTCCGCTTTCATTAAGTCCACCTAAACTAAAAATTTTAATTTTACTCATTATTTTCTCCTTTCATTTTTTTACTAAAGAAATAAGCATTAATATTATAACAAAAAAAGACAAATTTTAAAAGCATTTGTCTTTAATTTTTTATTCATGTATTTTTTCTAAAACTAAATTTGTATCTGAGACTTTTACACTAGATGTACCTTTATCACCAATTAATACCACTGATACACTTAATATAGTTGTTTTTTCAAATCTGAATAGTATTACTCTTGAATAGTTCATTTGACTAAGCGTACCTTGTTCTAACTTATAGTCAAAATCTTTAATAGCAGCTCCTGTATCATCCATCAAATAAACTTCTATGCCATGATCAGCATCAACACCTGTTATATAGCAAGAAAATGATATTTTATAAATACCTGGTTCAACTTCTATATGTGAATTATCTAATAATTTAAAATATTCTGATGGATTAGGTACAAACCAAGCATTCTCAAATTCCATAACACCAGTATCTTCATTTTCAAGAAAACTTGCATGAACTATTCCCTCATTTGATGAAAGTGGCGTTGTTCCACTAGGACCTGTTGGTCCTGTTTCACCTTGAATACCTTGAGCACCTGTTGGTCCTGTAGGCCCAATTTCTCCTCGTGGACCTGTCATACCAGTGGGTCCAATAACTACTGAACAAATTCCAAGTTTTCTCAAATTTTTGCTTAATTCTAGATTTTTCTTTATTTCTTCAAAATTTTGACAAGACATAAAAAGTTACCTCCTCACATATAATATATGAAAAAGTAACTTACACGCTTAAATAAAATAACTTATATTATTACTCATTAATACACTCTTCATAATTTTCTTTATCATTTGATAACTGTTTTAAAGTATATTTATATTTTCCATTTTTATTTGACACAATTATATAATAATCTTCTTCACTAATACTTTTATTTGTTAAAGGATTAATTGTTCCTTCATCCATTAAATTATTTTTAACAAGTTCATTATAAGAAAATTTACATATATCGCTATTTTCTGTAGTTGTTTTACTTACAATACCTTTATATAAATCATCATTTTCATTAACAAGTAATTTAGCATTTTCTTCTATAATTTCTTTTAAATTATCAAATTCTTTTTTCTTTTCATCGTTACTCATCTCAATTGATTTAATAACACCAATGCTTAAAACAACACCCAGAATAAGAATAACCGCAAGTAATTCAATTAAACTAAAACCATTTTTCTTCATATCATTTTCCTCTAACAAAATTATAATATATTTTCTTTTATTTTTAAAGCACTTATAATTAATTTTATTTCTTCTATGTTTTCTCTATCAAGTATTATTTTATAATTAGTAACTCCAATACTTTGTAACTTATCGATTTTATCTAAATAATTAATATCTTTATAATTAAGTATTTTCATATAACAATTTTCACTTCTAATAGGAAATTTTTTATTATATTTATCTACTAAATAATAATCTTTAGCGCACTCATTACATACTTTTTCTTTATTTACATATGTATTTAAAAGGCAATACTTGCTTATCATAAGTTCTGGTTTTCCATAAATAACAACTTCTAAATTAGGTTCTTCATTAAAATTATTTCTATAATTTTTAATAAGATTATCAATTTCTTCTATTGTAAGTTCATATGAAAGTGTTACCTTTTTTACTCCTTTATTATAAAGAAAATTTACATAATATGAATTAACAACATTAAAATATGTATCAGTAATAGTATTTTTTGTGATTTCACCTATTTCTGAAATCAAAGTATTTTCATTTTTAATATTTGAATTATTAATTCTAGGCATTTTAAATATTACTCTATCATTATTTTTATATTGTGAGTATAGTACTACATTATTTACATAACACTTATAATCTGTATTATCTAAAATATATTCTAATTGTTCCTTATTTTGTACCTCAAAAAATATATCATTTGTAATTTTTATTTCTGATTTATTTAATATTACATTATTCTTTTGATAATTATTTTTTACTCTAATTCTATCATCTGTTAATTTCTTTATAATATCTCTTCTAAGATTATTAATAGTAGTCATTGGTATAAAGATATCAGATGGAATATCTATTTTTAAATTATCAAATACATAAATATCATTACCAAGTTTGTTTAATTTTTCTTTTATATCACTTTCTAAAGTAGGTTTATTTTTTGCTTTAAAAACAGAATCATTAAGAATAATTTTTTCTGTATTTTCTTTATCTGTAACAGTAAATATAATTTTATTATTTTGTACTTTAAATTCTCCATCTATTAATACTTTTCTTAAATTAACACTTGTTTCATTTATATAATTATTTAATTTTATATCTATTGTTTTATAAACCTTAGTTCCTTTTTTTATTTCTTCTTTTGAATCAAATTCTACAATTTCACCTTTTTTAGCGCCATTAACAAGTAAGTCATTTTTATATATTCTATTTAAATAAAATCCTATTTCATTATTTTGAATAAATCTAACTGCATCACCTTGATTTATATAATCAGTTAGTCTTATTTTTACTTTTCCTTTTTTATAATCTATTACTTCACCAATCAATACACCTAAATGATTAGGTCTAAATCCATTAATAAATTCTTTTGCTCTTTTACTGTATAGATTACCTAAAGTAAAACCTCTATTAAATACCTTTTTCATATTAGTAATATCTTCATCACTTACTTTATCATAATCTATTTTATTTCTATAACATCTAGTAACTAGTCCAACATATTCCTTACTTTTCATTCTTCCTTCTATTTTAAAACTATCTACACCTATTTTAATTAAATCATCTAAATTATTTATAGTACATAAATCTTTTGGACTAAGTAAATATTTATCTCCTAATTCTACCTTTTTATCACCATTTAATAATGTATATGGTTGTCTGCAAACCTGGGCACATTTTCCTCTATTACCACTTCTATTACATTCAAAATAACTAAAATAACACTCTCCTGAACAAGATATACATAAAGCACCATGAACAAACACTTCAAGTTCTATATCTACTTCTTCTTTCATTTTTTTAATAGTTTCTATAGGAACTTCTCTAGCAAGTACTACTCTTTTAAAGCCCATTTCTTTTAAAAATTTAAGCCCATTAATATTATGAACATTCATCTGTGTTGAAGCATGCATTTCTAAATTAGGGAATGTCTTATGTATTAAGTCTGCCATACCCAAATCTTGTATAATAACTGCATCTACTCCATTTTTATATATAAAATCTACATAGTTAATAAAGTCTTCTACTTCATCATCATAAACAATTGTATTAATAGTTATATAAATTTTAACACCATATAAATGACAATAATTAATTGCCTCTATTATTTCATCATCATTAAAATTTTCTGAAAATGCTCTTGCACCAAATTTCTTACCTGCCATATAAATAGCATCCGCACCATTTTGAACTGCTACTTTTAATGTTTCTAAATTTCCAGCAGGAGACAATAATTCTGTTTTTCTCATAAGTAACCACCAAGAAAAGTATACCACAAAAAGCATTTATAATAAAACAAAAAGAACATTTCTGTTCTTTAAATCATTTACCAAGCTCTTCCGCCTCCACCACCGGAACCTCCTCCTGAATATCCAGAAGAGGAAGAGGAGGATGAAGATGATGATGAATAACCATAATTTTCAGTAGGTTTATATTCAAAATCATGTGATGTAATAATTCTATTTATTCTATACATATTATCATCCATCAAGCGACTCATTTGATTAAAATCAAGGGTATCATTACTATAGAAATTTTCATTTTTTAATGCAATACCTTCAAATTTTTTAATATATTTGTTTGTTATACCAAGTACATAAGCATATGGTAATATATCATAAAAATAATAAGGATTCTCATCTACTAATGCTTCTAATTTATCTTTTTCAACTGCTATAAGAAATTTTTTAAAACCTTTTATTTTATTTAATAATTCATTCCCATATTCAGTCCTTTTCTTTATATTTTTTAAACATAAATACATTATTAATAAACATACTAATTCAATATATATAGCGTTTATATTTTCCATTAATATAAATGCCGCACCTAATAAAAATACAAAGCAAAATACGCCCATACAAATCTTAATACTTGTATATTTCTTAGTAAATAGAAAAGGAACTTGTGTTAAGGTTAATAATAACCAAATAAGTAATATCAATTGAGCATTTTCTAAATATGCCTCTAATAATAAAGAAATAACAAAACTTAATATCATATTTATTAATATTACTATTTTATATTTCTTATTATTTTTTTCAAAATATCTATTTTGTGTTGTCTTATTTTGTTTAATTTTTCTTATTTCCTCAATAGTAGGATAAAATTTTCTTTTTAATGAGGATACTAACACAACATCACTTTCACTAAATAAACCTTCAAAGAAAATTCTTTCACATCTGTTTCTACCACTATATTCTTTTAACTTTTGAAGTTTAATCTCGCTACCATCTTCAATTATTTTTATATATCCTTTACTCACAAGACAAATAAGTAACGAAACAATTCCTTTATTACTTATTTTTCCTTTATATATATATGAAACATCCAAACTGTTTAATCCCTTTGGTGGGAAATACTCAACAGGATATGATTTTCTTTTATTTGTTCCTTTTATTAAGAATATTATAATTGATACTAAAGTCAAAATTATTGGTATTATAAAAGGTAAATTACCAATAAATCCAAGACTAAAATATTTATTTGGGAGATTAATTTTAACAGTTATAGCATTATAAGAATCAAGTATACCAATATAACTACCTTCTATTACATTTTTATTTACTGTATATTTTATTAATTCACTATCAGTTGATCCATATCTTCCATATGTAAAATATATCTCATTTTTATCAAAATCTTTTGGCATTGTTATTTTAAATGTTATATTATCAATTGTTGTATCCCAGTCATCCCCAATTATGTTAAAATAAAATTCATCATTATATTCGTCTTTATTAATTGGTAATTTATAATTATATTTTATAATATATTCTTTTTCTCCAATAATTTTTTTATTTTCATCACCAATTTTTAATTGTAATTCTTTATTTTCTTCACTTTTAGTATAATTTTCATTTATTTTTAGATTTGATATTTTAGCATTATCATGATATTCATTTTGTAATGGGATTTTTCTTATAATACCATGTTTTTCATTTTTAAAATCAACTGTAATTTTTTCGGTTATATCAAATGAATTATTTTCATTAACATTTATATTAATATCATATTTTGAAATTACATAATCATCTGAATATGCATATACTTTTGTTGAAAATAAAAAAAAGAAAAAGAAAAGAAATAATATTTTACTTAATTTTTTCATTATATACATCCCCTAATTTAATATATATGGTTTTAACTGTGTTCCATTACCACCACTTACAGTAACATTTCCATTTAGTTTTAAAACAATATATGTTTTAGCGCTATCAACATTTGTAAATTCATTATTCATAGTCATAACTTTATATTCATTATTATCTTTAATCCAATCATTATTATCCATATTTATATATGAAGAATTATTAAGTATAGTTTGATTATAAAGCTCTAATGAAATAATGGATGCATCACTAAATAATTTATTTCTTACTTCTTCATCAAAATTATCATTTGTATATGACTTTTCATATTCTTCTATATTTTGTTTATCGATTTTTTCATCTGTTTCTTTAACTAAATATGCACATCTATACATATCTACTTTAACTAGTCTATAAACGTCTTTATTAAAAGAAACATAATTTAAACTATCTTTACCTTTATATACAAATTCATTATTCACTTTATAAACATTTTCTTTTTCACTCTTTGTACTTACATAATCATACAATGTTTTTCCTTCAACATATTCATATCTAACAACGCCTTTATTATTTGTTATTAAAACCTTTGTATTATTATCATAATCTTCATCTGTTAAAGGATTTTTAGTACCTTTTTTTATATATCCTGTATCTATTAAATCTTGAACAGTATATTCTGTTATAGAAGTAGAATTTACATCTGCTAAATACTTTAATTTTGCAGCATCTACAATATTTGATTTTGATACATTATACGCTGTTAATCTTGATGCACCTATTGTATCTATAACTTTTGGGTAAGCAATTACACTTATAACCGCAAGTATTGCAATAACTGCTAGTAACTCAATCAATGTAAATCCTTTCTTCATATTATCCTCCTACCGTATAAATTACTTCTCCATTATAATTATAATAACTATTATTACTTATAATATAATTTTCATAAACCTGTACTTTTTTTGGAGACTTTATACTTAAATCTTTAAATGTTTCTAAATTTATAATAACATTTTCCCCATTATATTTTCCTTTTATAATAGGATATTTTGTAGTTATTATATCAAAACTATCATAAATTGGTTTAATAAGTTCTTTACCATCTGAATCAATTATACCATATTTGCCATTTTCTTCGAAAATAAATAGTTCTTTGTTTGTAAGTTTCTTTATATTTTTAAATAGTGAATCATTTAAGAATTTTATTCCATCATATTTAAGTGAAATTATTTCTTTACCTTTTCCATCAATTACTCCATATGAATTATCATTTGAAACTATTGCATAACCATTTTTATTATAATTTGATACAGTTTCATATTCTTTTCCTGTTATTTTACTTCCTTTTTTATTTATAAAACTATATTTATTATTTTCTGTTTTTATTATCATATAATCATTTTCATATGTATTGTCAAGTGGTTTAATATCACTAAATGATCCTAATTCTTTCTTTGGAGTATATATAGTATATATTTCTTTTTTTGCAATAAAATTATATTTCTTTTGAAGTACAACTCCATCAGAATATGTATAATCTACTCCTTCACTGTTATTGATTACATCTTTAGTTAATAAATTTATATAATCAATACTTGCATCTTCCTTTATGCCAATAGCAATATCTGAATTAAGTGACTCAATTCTAAGTCTTTTATAATCTTGTGTTTCATATACTACTTTATCATTTTTTATAACAAAATATCTATTATTTCCTGTTTTATTTTTAATATAAAATACATTATTATCAAGTACATTAATTTCATCTAATGTATACTTATATACTTCATTACCTGTTTTTGTATTTATAATTGTTGATGATGAATTAATTTTTATTTTAGCATATACATCAGAAGTACTATCATCTGTTAGGTTAGATACCTCAACTGATATATTTCTATCGTCTACTTCGTCAACTTTATAAGTATATATCTCTTTACCCTCATTATTCATGACACCCATTGTTTCATCTCTTGTAAAAATAAATACACCTGATTTAGAATACGTAATATTATCATATTTAAATCTAGTAAGTTCTTCAAGATTTTCAGTCATAAGTCCCATTTTTAATCCTTCTTTTGTAAATTTACTTACTGCATATCTATTACCATAAAGAGTTGCTGAAAAAATATTTCCAAAGGCTATTTTATTTTTTCCTTTTCCATCTATTATTCCATATAAACTATTATAATTTTTTACGACTGCATATCCCTTATAAAAATCTGTTCCATATAAATATTTTGGCTTAACAATCACCTCACCGGAATTATCTATATAACCTGTTTTTGAATTTTCTTCTATTTTAATTAAATTAACTGAATCAGCGTTTGCCTTATTAACAAATACATAAACTCCAATTAATGAAACAAATAAAAATGCTACTACTGGTAAAACTCTAGATGTTTTTTTAACAAATTCAGCATATTCTTTTGTATTTTTATATGCTTTTTTCTTTTTAGTTTCTTCCTTAACATCTGGTTTAAATAAATCTCTTGCTTTTATATTTTCATCACTATCATCTAAATTAAGGCTAAATAAATCTTCTTTATTTAAATTTTCATTAGAATTAGAAACATCTATTGTATTTTCACTTTTATTTAAGTCATCGTTTAGAAATAAACTATTTTCTGTATAATTACCTACATTTTCTAAAATTTCATTATCATTTTCATTTGATTGAAAATTATCATTAGTTAATACTTTATCTGTATTACTTTGTTCATTATTTACAAATGAATTAACGTCTTTGTAATTTTCAACAATATCATCTTCTAAATTATTATTTAACGTATCTTCGTTTGTTTCATCTTTCTTTTGTTCTTGTTTAACATTTTCACTAGAAAAGAAATTTGCTATATCAGTACTATTTACTTTATTTTCATTTTCTTTTTTTTCATCTTCGTTTTCATAGGCAGGAGAAAATGGTAAATCATCATCAAAATCAAAGTTATTCATAATCTTCCCTCCTACTATTATTCTTAATAATATAATACCATAATTTTAAAGCAAAAAAAAGATAATAATTAAAAAAGATTGTTTTATCAATCTTTATTCTACAATATGCGCTCTTACAACAATTCTTGATTTACCACCACTTTCACAAGTGACAAGTGTAACATGATAATCTTCTGTATGAACTAAATGACTTGTATCTTCAGGACTAACATATCTACTTACTGAATAAACAGTATAAGCCATCTTTCTTCCTTTATTATCAGAAATATATATTAAATCACCATTATTAAGTCTTCTAATTGGATAAAAGAATGGTGAACTTCCTCTATAGTTATGTGCAGATATTACAAATCCACCTTTTTCATTCAAATCAACACCATATGTTTTTATTGATCCAATACTCATAGCTGCATAGGTGTGTTCTTTTAAAATTACAGTATTTACACCAACTCTTGGTATTTCTATTCTTCCTAAAATAGTATAACCATTATAATTTACTGTATATGTTTTTTCGGGCTCTGGTTCTATATCTTTCTTTTCTATTTTATTTTCGAATAGTTCTAGAGCATTTTTTTCTTGACTATTTAATTTTCTTTCACGAAAATTATCATATATCATCATAAATGTTACAAAATATAAAGTAAAAATCAGTAAAAATATAAGTATATTGATAAATTTCTTCATATGCCCTCTCCTACTCTTTTTATAATTATAACATATTTTTTATTTCATTTCATCAGGTAAATTTAAATTCATGTAATTAAGTACAAAAGGTGCGATATCAGATAACTTATTTACATTATCTATATTTAAATTTTTATCAGTTACAATAAATGGTACTAAATTAGTTGTATGACTTGTTACCACATTACCATTTTCATCTATCATTTCTTCAGCATTACCATGGTCAGCAGTTATTATAAATAAATATTCATCTTCAACGCATTTCTTATATAATTTACCTATCATTTCATCTATAGTTTCAATTGCTTTTTTAGTCATATCATAGTTTCCAGTATGACCAACCATATCACCATTTGCAAAATTTAAGAATATGAAATCATAATTATTATCCATTTTCTCTAATAAATTTGAAGTTATTTCTCTAGCACTCATTTCTGGTTTTAAATCATAAGTTGCTACTTTAGGTGATGGAATTAAAACTCTATCACAAAGATTTAAATCTAAATCTCTTCCTCCATCAAAGAAATATGTAACATGTGCATATTTTTCTGTTTCTGCTATTCTAAGTTGTTTTTTTCCTAATTTAGATAAATATATTCCAAGTGTATTATCTATTATTTCTTTTTTAAATGCTATATCTGATTTAACATCATCTGATACATACATCATAGTTGTTAAATGTAAATTATTAAAGATTTTTCTATCAAATCCATCAAAGTTAGGATCAACTAAACTTCTTAATATTTGTATTGCTCTATCTGGTCTAAAATTTGCCCAAATTATACTATCATTTTCTTCTATCTTACCTGATTCATCTATTATAACAGGTTCAATAAATTCATCTGTTATACCTTTTTCATAACTATCAGTTATATATTTTTTATAGTCATCACACTTATTTCCAGTATTATTAACAATAACATCATAACATTTTTTTAATCTATCCCATCTTTTATCTCTATCCATTGCATAATATCTACCTGAAATAGTACATATTTTACCTATACCTAATTCATTTATTTCTTTATTTAAATCATCAATATACGAAATACTTGATTCTTTAAATGTATCTCTTCCATCTGTAAATATATGAAAATATACATTAGAAAAATCTTCTTTCTTACATAATTTTAATAGTGCTTTTATATGATTAATATGGCTATGAACACCTCCATCACTTAAAAGTCCCATTATATGTAATTTTGAATTATTTTCTTTTGCATGTCTAATTGCATTTAAGAATGATTCATTAGAATAAAAACTCTCATCTTTTATTGCTCTATTAATAAGTTCTAGTGATTGATATATTATTCTTCCAGCACCTATTGTTAAATGTCCAACTTCACTATTTCCCATTTGTCCATCTGGAAGTCCAACAAATGTTCCTGATGCATTTATTCCTTTATTAGGATATTCTTTCATTAAATAATCTATATTTGGTTTATTTGCATTGATAAGCGCATTACCATCTTTTATTTTACTTAATCCTACTCCATCTAAAACACATAATAATACTTTTTTCATTTTCTTATTCCTCCTCAAGTAACTTAAAAAAGGTTAAACTAATAACCTAAATCTTTTAATACTTTATTAACTTCTTTTTTATATTTTTTGTCTGCAACTGCATTAATAACAACATTATCTACTCTATATAATTTAAAATATGTCCCTTTTGTATTTTTTACATAAGTGTAGTTATCTTTTTCTTTGAATTTATAATTTTTTTGATTCTTATATAAATCCTCTATTTCTTTTTTAGCATCTTCTGTTTTTTGATATTCAGTAAAGAATACTTGAACATTACCATTTCCTGCTTCTAAATATCTTATAACTGACAAATCATAATCTGAAGATTTATCTAATATTGTATAACCATCCTTAGAATTAAAATATTCATTATAATCTGTATAAGATACTTTTTCTAAATTCTTATTGCATCCACTTAATAAAATAACAAAAAATAATACTGAAAAAATCTTTAATATTCTTTTCACTTATTGCCCCTCCATTCTATAAATAGAATAACATAAATTTAATATTTTATCAATCTTTATATGCTTCTAATCTATTAATTTTTATTCCTTTTTCACTAAATTTTCTTTCATACTCTGTCATTACATTATTTTCAAAATCACTATTATGTAAGTCTAATGAAATATTTTTTAATTTATAACCAAATTCACTTAAAGATTCTATAGAAAATTCAAATAAAGCTGTATTATCTGTTTTCATAAATATAGTCTTTTTACCTTTAAATATATTTTCGTATCTATTTAAAAATCTTTCGTGTGTAAGTCTTTTTTTAGCAGCACGAGTCTTTGGCCATGGATCTGAAAAATTTAAATAAATTAAATCTATTTCTTTATCAAACACATCTTCTATAAGTCTAGCATCCATTCTTATTAATTTTAAGTTATCTAACTCTTCATTTTCTAATTTTTGTACTGCTTTTACAATAACACTATCATACATCTCAATACCAATAAAATTAATATTTGGATTATTCTTTGCCATACCTATTATAAAATCACCTTTACCCATTCCTATTTCTATATGAATAGGTTTATCATTACCAAATACATCTTTCCATTTACCTTTGTTTTCTTCTGGATTTAAAACAATGTATTTTGAACTTTCTATTATTTCTTTTGAACCTTTTACATTTCTAAGTCTCATAAATTTCACCCAAATTAATTATACTATATGGTTCACAAAAAATAAATATATGAATATACTAAAATTGAAAGAAAATAAGGAGGATAACCTATGAATAATTATGATAAAACTTTCGTTTATGATGAAAGACCATCATTTGAATCTTATAATAGTATGAATATGCAGTACCCTAGTATGCCTATGATGCCTGTATATCCAGGTAATATGATGATGCCAAATATGAATAATAACTCTAATAGTTATAATAATTTAGAATCAAGAATTTCAACTTTAGAAAAGAAAGTTCAAAATCTTGAAAATAAACTTCAAAAATTAGAAAATAATCTATACCCAAAAGCAGTTGATTATACTGAAATGAGTAGTGATTATATAAACGCATCTTATCAAAATTCAATGAATATAATGTAAAAGGCACCAAATGGTGCCCTTTATTTATACATAATCATAGCGGAAAAACAATATATTTGTTCTTCTGAAAACATTGCAATACTTACCTGAAACTTTATATCTATAATATCAGTATGTTCAGATAAAAATTCATTTACTCTTTCTTCCAAATCTGCCTCATGACTTTCATCAAAAATTTTAACCTTCATATTCTTCACCTAACTATATTATAAAACTAATATAGTTATTTTTTTGTCACATAATAGGCTGTTATCTTTTTATTTTCATATTCATACTTTATTAATACTTTTACTGTTATTTCATTTTTTAAATCATCAATACTACCAGTATATGGTATATATCCCGCTAAAACAACACCCTCTGGTTTCTCACCTTCAGTAAGTGTTACAGCATCATCAAATATTCCTACACTTGGAAAAACATCATCTGTTTGTTTATCATGAATCGCAAGTGCTGTTATATTTTTAACAGTTCCTTTTACATTATCAATAGAAACTTCAAATCTAATTTCATTATCATTTTCTTTTGTATATTCTATATTAACATCAAATGGTAGATTTTCTGAACTTTCTTCTTCTTTTTTTAGTTCTTGTACATATTTAATATAAGTATCTTTATTACCTTCATTTTCTTTTTTTTCTTCTTTTACAGGTTCAGATTTATTTGTACAACCAACTATTATTAAGCTTAAAAATATTAAAACTATTAAAGTTATTATTTTATTTTTCATATTATATTACCTCTATAAAATATTCTTCAATTATTTTTTTCATAACTATTGGAAGATTTTCCTCATAAACATCTAACTGTTCATTATATCCATCCATAGACCTCATTGGTTTATCAGTTACTCCCTTTATTATAATACATTTTACATTATTTGTCTTACATATTTTTAAAACTGCATAACTTTCTAAATCTGATGCATCAATACTATTACTTGCTAAAAAAGTATAATCACTCCAAAGTACAAGAGCTTTATCACTAGTACCAAGTACTCCATCATAATACTCATTTGGCATAGAAACTTGATCAGGAACTAAATATAATTCTTCATCTATTTCTTCTTCTAATTCTCTAATAATATAATCATAATCAATTACTCTACTTGGAATAATTATATCACCATAATTAAGTCCTTCATTAGATGAAGTACAAGTTCCTATTACAATTAATTTTTCTAAATTAAATTTATCTATCATATATTGGGCTGCTGCTGATGCATTTATTTTTCTAATTCCACTTCTAAAAAATACTATATCTTTACCTCTAAATTCAGTCCTATAATATTCTCCAAAAGGATATTTTTCTAAATAATCTTCCCCAATATTATATATTTTTAATAACTCATTAAATTCCTTTTTTGATGAAATTAATACTCCTATCAAATTATTCACCCACTTCTTCTTTTATTATTTCTTCTTTATATCTAGTATTAAATAAATCATCATCTTCTAATACTTCTATATCATCCATATCTATTTTTGGAAGTTCATCAATACTTGATAAATTAAAATAATCTAAAAAATAATTTGTTGTTTTATATAAATTAGGTTTACCAGGCAAATCACTTTTACCATCTTCAACAATAAATCCTTTTGAAACAAGATTTCTAATCATTTGTGATGAATTAACTCCCCTTATTTCATCTACTGCTATTCTAGTAATTGGTTCATTATATGCGATTATCGCAAGCGTTTCAAGTGCTGACTTACTAAGTGTATTACTAACTTCTTCTGTTAATTTTTTTATATATTCCTTGTTTTGTGCCTTAGTTACAAGTTTATATTTATTACCTAATAATTTTAAAGTTATTCCCCTATCTTCTTTTTCGTATAACTTTTTTAAAATATCTAATTCTTCATTTAATTTTTTTTCATCTATTTCTAAAATACTTTCTAGTTCTTCTATTGATAATCCATCTTCACCAACTGCGAAAAATAAAGATTCAAGCACACTACTCATTTACTTCACCTTCTTTTAAACTTACTACAATATTATTAAAATTATTTTCTTGAATAATATTTATTTCTCCAAATTTAGCCATTTCAAGTATTGATAAAAAAGTTACAACAACATATTCTCTTGTTTTTACTTCAAACAAATCAAAGAATGATACTTTTTTCTTATCTCTTAATATATTTCTAATATCTTTAGTTCTATCAGTTACTGATATTTCTTTTTTTGTTATTTTTGTTTCAAGTGGCTTTTCATCTTCTTTTCTTTTTAAAAAATCAGATAATGCTTTTGTTAAGTCTTCTACTGTAACACTTCCATCATTTGTAATTTCATAATCAGTAAATTCACTTAAATTAATTGGTTCTTTTGTATATATGTTTCTTCTATCATCTTCGAGTGTCTTAAATGTATCAACCATATCTTTATATTTTTTATATTCTACAAGTCTATTTATTAAATTTTCTCTTGGATCTTCTTCATATTCATCATCTTCATCATTTTTACTATTTGGTAAAAGAAGTCTAGATTTAAGTTCAATTAATTCTGCTGCCATAACTAAATATTCAGATGCTACTGTTAAATTCATTTCTTCCATTCTTCTAATAAATTCTAAATATTGTTCTGTAATTTTTTCTACTGAAATATCATAAATATCCATTTCACTAGTTTTAACTAAATGTAAAAGTAAATCAAGGGGACCTTCAAAATCATTAATAACAAATTTATAATCCATTTACTTCACCTACTTTTCACTATAAATCATTATAACATATATAATTAGAATAGCAAAAGAAAAAATTTAGCATACCACTAAATTTATTTCATACTATTCACAAGTTTTTTCTCATATTCTTCATATTTTTCAATACCATTAAATACTTTAATATGATTTTCACCGTTACATAAAAGAACTTTATCTTTTAACTCATACATTTCTCTAACCATTGGTGGTATTAAAATCCTATTTTGATTATCAGAGTTTGATATACCAAATTTACTAAACATTAAAAAGTTTATTTTATCGTTTATAAACTCAAATAATTCTGAATTTCCAGAATCAAAAGCCTTTTCCCTTTTTATTTTTAATTTTTCAATATACCCATTAAACACAATCAAATCATGCAAAGAAAACGTTATATCATTTTCTCTTGCAATCAAAATATTTTCACTTTTACCTAATATTGAATTTTTAGGAATAATTATTCTACCTTTTGTATCAATCTTCACAAATTTAAATTCATCAAGCACACTTACACCCCCAATAACTTATTTAAAAATATTTATAAGTCTTTTTTCATACTCTTTCTTATTCTCATCATTTTTAAATACTTTAATGTGATCTATTCCATCACATACTAAAACTCTATCTTCTATATCATACATATCTTTAACATGATTTGGAATCAATACTTTATTTGATGAATCTTTTCTAATTACATCTAATTTACCAGATGATAATTCTTTTATATATTCATCAAAGAACTTTTTTCTTTTTATGTTACCACAAGATATAGCCATTTCACTTGCTTGTTTTAATTTTTCTAATATTTTTTTATACTCTATTAAATCATATATTGAAAATGTTAAATCATCTTCTTTTCTAATCAAAATATTTTCACTTTCACCAATAACAGATGTTTTAGGTACTATTATTTCACCATTTTGATCCATTTTAGCATAATAAATAACATTATTTTCTGTAATCATCTCATATCTCCACTAATAAAATATATATCTTTTCGAGGTATATAATATATATCATTTTATTTATTTTGTCAAAAAAAAGAAAGTTATTTACTAATTTCTTTAATTAGTGTTACATTACTTTCTTTTTCATATTTAATTTTTACTATATCTCCATTATTTATAAATGGTAATAAATCTTTATTAGTTTTAATAGATACCTTATAATTTTTATTTTCACTATCAGTAATATAATAATATGTATTACTATCTATTATTACATCTTTAATATTAGTTATAGTTATTTCTTTTTCTTTTGTTTCTGCGTTAGTTACTTCTTCTCCTATATCATTTAAGTAATTTTCAGCAGCTTTCTTTATTCCACTTGATGCATCTGTTACAACAACTTTTTGGTAATCTACAACATCTACAAATGCATACATTTTAACAAGTCCTGCATTATCTTTTAAAGATATTAAATATGTTGGTCTATTATTTAAATTAATTAAAAGTGGGAATGTTGATGTATAATTCATTTGTTGTACTTGACCTTTAGCAGATGCCATCGCAGAATATTCTTCTGCTCCTGCGATAGAATAAAAATTAGTTTCTTTAGTTCTCATATTAGTTAATGTAAATCCAATATTTGATTCATCACTAATAACAGATGTAATACCTGTATATAAATATATATCATCATCCATTGCTAAATAATTGTATCCATCTGTTGTTTTAACTACGCCTTTTTGTCCAAATATAGTATTAAAGAATCCATTTTTATATTGTCCCCAATCATCAATTTGTTCAATAATAAGATCAGCCTCATACACATGATCTACCCATTTTGGAACATCTTTAACAGAATATTTTTTTGATTCTCCTGTAATAGGATTTAATATAACTATACCTGATACTTCTCTTTTAAGTCCAACACCTGTATATTTTATTACCTCCGCAATCCAATATGGATTACCATTATTATCTATTTCAAAATTTAAACTACCAAATATTTCTGTTGGATAAGAAAATCTAAGTTTTCTCTCTAATCTTTCATTAAATAAAGCTGATGGCATATATTTCATACCTTTATCTAATTTAACAAGTTTAGATTCTCCGTTAGTTGAATCAACTGTAATATATCCTTTTACTCCTTCTTTTCTATTTGTAAAATATTTTATTACTCCATTATATTCAAGAGGTGTTACTCTAATGATTTTATCATTATAATTTATTTGTGTATATAAATTAGATACATCAAATTGTGAAACAAGTTCACTCATTTGACCCATTGTCCTATCTCCTAATTTTTCACTTGAATCTCTATCTAATAATGGTATTTTTGAAAAATCTACCTCTTTTACTTTATCTGTAAAATTATTATTTTCATTTACTTTAATTCTACTATAATAAGATTTTGAATTAAAAAGTGGTGAACAAACAAAATTTACAATCAAAGTTAAAACTATAATAATAGGTATTACCATAAGTAATTTATAACTCCTATAATTAAGATTTGTTTTCTTTCCTTTAACAAGTCTTGTAATAGTAACTGATGCACTTAAAAGTGAATTAATTACAAAATATGCTACAATAGCCATTACTACAAATGACCAAAATAAACTACTATGAACATTTATTGGTGGAAGCATTACATAGTAAAATACTCCCATAATTAATACTGTAAATAATATACTAAATATTTCTGAATGTTTTCTTATCATTTAATCATTTCTCCTTTATTTTAATTCTAAATTATCTGATTCAATATAATTATAGAACTCTAATATATACTTAAATGTTAACTCATCCAATGTATTATTTTGAGCTAACTCTTTTGTAATTATATTAAATTCATTACTATCTATTTTATCATAATTTTTTTCTAAAATTACATTTATTGTATTTAATAAAATACTTTTTAAATTTATATTTTTTTCATTTATATTTTCAAGTAATTTATACAATTTAATATTTAGTTTGACATCATCTAAATTATCACCATTATTAAATTCTGCACTATGTATATAATTTAATAATTCATCAGCTGTAAATTCAATATTTTTTGATTCTAACATTTTACAAAAATCAGAATTTAATATGTCACCTTTTAATAATATAATCATATGACTTATTTTAGGTTCAATATCATATTCTAAACCACTCATATTAAATTCGATAATAAATTTTTTTATATCTGACTCTATTTCATTATACATTTTATCTTTTACAAGTTTTGTATTTGTTATTAATAATCTTTTATTTTTTATGCTTTTTTTTAAATTACTATTTTTAATATTATCTATATATTCTTCTATATTCATTTTATCCACCCTTATTTAACTAATACTAAGTATATAATAACAATAACTAATAAGATAATAGATGCATATATTATGTTTATAAATCCATTAGATGATTTATTTGAATTTAATTGCGTAGGTTTCTTGTATGTCATTACATTTGTTTTACTTTGTTTATTTTTTCTTTGTTCTATTTTTTTCTGTCTTTTTTGTGTTAATAGTGAATATACCTTTTTTTCAGTAGATGTCATTTTCATTTTTTGAGTTTTCTTACTTACTATTTCTTGTTTACGATTTTGTGTCATACTTGGAATTGTTGTAGTAACATTTTCTTTTTTTATTTGTTTTTCTTTGGTTTCTATTGTCTTTAAGTTAGCACTTTTACTTATTAAAGCCCCTTTAGGGACGCTATCTATTGAATTCAAATTTAATGAAACATAATTTCCATTTTCAGTTTTATTCTTATTAGTAATTCCATTTTTTTCATTATAATAAAATCCTTCTGGTAATTTTATTTTATCCATAGGAACTGATGAAAATATTGTATTATCAGCATAAGATAACACTTCAGGATTTCCTAGTCTTATATCAACTGTAGGATTTAATAATTGCATTACATTTGCTATTTCTTTTATATTAGTAGATTGTGATATATCTGGTATCTGGATTTTTTCTCTTTCTTTAGCAAACTTAACAGCGGCTTCTTTTATTATTTCATTTCGACAAACATTGTGTCCACCCTCTACTAAAAGGCTTGTTCTTCCTAATTTACTTTCTCTTTCTTGTTGTTTTCTTATATTATATTTTACTATATCAAATTCTTTTAAATCTTTATTTGGATTTTCTTTTTTCCATTCTTCAAGTGATTCATTATACTTTCTTTGTTCATCAAGCATATATTTATCACTATATTCTTCTTCATATTTTGCATGTGGTAATCCTTTTTCATCAACATAAAATTCTGCTGGATTATTATTATCTAGTGTTCCATTATAAATAACACCTGTTACCATGTTATCATTTATTGTTGCTCTACCTGTAGTCGCACCTAAAAAGAAACCATTATTTTTAACAATTCTTTCAGGAAAAGCATTGCCCAAACTCGCAGCATTTTTACTACCAGCTGAATGACCTTCTACTTTTATATTGTCACTCATTTTTATTCCTTGTTTTCTTAAGTATGATATTGCATAATCACACATATTCATTTGCTGAAGTAAGATATCTTGTGATCTATTAAATTCAGAAACAATTTGTTCATTTGTCATTTGATATTTAGGTTCTAACTTACTTTGCATTTTTATAAATGTTTCTATATTTGATTTTTGCACTCCATCTTCTATATATTCAGGATTGTATCCTATAAATCTTGGAATAATTGGCATTATTAATGGTATTTTACCACTATTAGCCATAGAAAATTGTAATGAATTAGGATCAAGTTGACAGGAAATAGTAAATTCTTCTACGCTTTTATAATCAATCATACCATATGGTGTATTACAACTATGTAATAATAAATTATTTATTTGTGATTTATCTATTCCATTAGGTATATATAGTATAAACGGATAATTAAAACCACTTTCAATATCGGCATTTATTTTAATTAACTGACCATTTTTACTTAATTCTTTTATATTTTCATTAACATTCATAGTAATTAGTTTAGTATTTTGTCTGAGTGCTAAAAAATCATCTTCTGTCTTTATATTACTATCAATTTTGCAAAAAAGTTCAAACACCTTATCTTTTTCTTCATTTGATAGATGACTATTTAAATCATCGTATATTTTTGCTAACTTTTGATTATTATCTAAATTTGAAAACTTTTGATCAAGTAAAGAATTTAAACTTTCTAAAGTCATATTTTTATTTAAATCATTGTATTTTTTTACATAAAATTCAAGTAATTCTTTTCTGTAATCTTCATAAGATACTTTGGAAAAATCTTTTATAAATGTATCATCAACATTTTGACTTGTCTCTACTGGAATATTTATATAATTTCCACTTTCATTTAAATGCTTATTAGTAATACCATTTTTTTCGTTGTAATAAAATCCATCTGGTAAATTCAATTTATCCATCTGTTTAGAAGATATAATTCTTAAATCTTCTCCATTTTCATAATCAGAAACACTTATTTGAACACCAGAATTTAATTGTCTTAATTTTTCAATTAGAGCAGTTGGATTATCTATTTTTTCTTTATTGTCGTTTATATTTTTTTTAATTAATTCATCAACAATTTTATCAATTTCTTGTTTTATTTGTTCAATATCTTCATCAGAATTTGTATATGATTTAATAATACTATTTGCTGTATTATTATCTATAACAAAAAAGCCATATTTACTATTTATATTATTAGACAAATTATTAACATAATTATAAATCCATTCATTTTTTTCTTCCATAACTATCACCTACTATTTTCTATAAAAAATTATAACATATTTGTAATAATAAAAAAAGTAACAATAAAAAACATGTTACTTATTAGAAATTTGAAATTTTATTAATAATATTTTTTTATTAAATACATTATTTTTTTCAAAATTGCTAAATTGTGCAATAGAATCTTTTTTAGATAAATATATATTGCTATTTAGTAAATTTTCAATATTATCAAATACTATTTTATCAATCACTTTGACTTTAATTTGTTTTTTCTCATTTTTTATATCATAAATATAGATTATATCATTTACATTGATTTTACTATCATTTTCTTCTAAAATAATGTATTTGATAAATTTATTTTCTATTTCATTATAATCATTTGAATATACTCCATAATTAATATAGCCATTATACAGACTATTTATTAAAATACTCTTTTTATAACTATTTAAAATACATTTTTCTTCTTTTATTCTCATAAATTAATACCACCATAATTAGTTATATTATTTTGACCAATCAATTCATCCAAATTTAAATCTGTTAAACCAGATTTTTGGCCAAAATTTTGTTTATCTTCTACATTTTTATACTTAATAATTTCTAGATTAATAACATTTTTTAATGTATCTAAATTTATATTTTTTAATTCTTCATTTTCAATATTATTTGTAACAGAAATTATTTTTTTTACAATCTTTTCTATTATTTCTGCAGAAAAATACATATCTCTCAAATAATGATGTGGGTTTCTTAAACCTACTCTATTATTTTCAATTTCCGTTATGATTTTATTTATTAATGCCGGACTCTTTGTATCTGCATACTCACTTACCATCTCATTAATTTTAGTGAGTTCATTTTTTGCACATTTTTCTCTGTTTATTACAACTAATGGGATATTAAAATCTTTCGCCGCTTGTTTTGAATTTTCATATATATTTTTTTGTTTTTCAATTAATAATTTTGTTTCTTCATCTATTTCATTATAATCAACATTTTCAAATTCTTCAAAAAAAACTATATAATCTGGATTCTTTTTAAATTCTATTTTATTTTTTGATAAATTTCTTCTTTCGAATACTAATTCATTATAATCACTTCTTGTATTATTAATTAAATTATCTATAGACATAAGTTTTGAAAAATAATCTTGAATATTAATTTTTTTACTTGTCGGTGTAGAATTTAAATCATATGGTCCTGACAATAATAAACTTCCTTCTGGAAAGTCAGTAAATCCAAAACAAACATTTTTTATTGAAGCGGTAGATAGATTGTTATTAGCGACTAGGCTACAACAGTTTCCATGAGATTGAATACTCTTATTATTCCAGTATTCGTAATAATTTATATTTTCTTTAAATTCTGATTGATAAGCACCAACCGATGTTAAAACAATCTTAAATTCATCTCCTGCATCATAAATTTTAACCCCATCATCAATCCTAAATTTTTGATTACATCTAAATGTTTCTTCATTTAATTGTCTTAAAAATATGTTTCTTAAACCATCTTCAAGCAATGCTGTTTCCATATAATTTAATTTAAAATCTGAGTTTTTATCTATTACATCATAAATTTCAAGTAATTTGTCTATATTCTTCTCATTAACAATATGAACTATACTTTCGTATATAGATAAATATGATTGGCAACCATTTTCTATTTTAATACCACTTAAATCATATCTATTTAGAATTGATTTAGCATAATCAAATTCAATACCATAACATCTTAATAAAATCAATGATTTTAAATCATCTATATTTTTTTCACAATTTGGTTCTTGATACTTTTTTATTGAATCACTAACATATTGTAATAACTTATTATCCATGTTCTGTAATTCATCTAAAGTACTTATATCAAAGTCAATATTATTATTTGTAAAAACATATATGATTTTATCAAGAATATCAGAAGATAAATCACAATCTACTAAATCACTTGATAATGTCTTAAATTGAGATGTTTTCTTTTTAAACATTTCTCCTCTATTATATGAAACAATAGACATTGTGCTCGCTGTTATTGTTTCACCAACAGATTCAAGTATTCTGCACATATATGGAATAACATTACTTGTCTCACTTTCTAATTTTAAATATAACTTTTTAAATAGATTTAATTCATCATCATTTAAACTTAATAATAATTCCTGTGTTCTAATATCTGTTGAAATAAACTCAATTTTTTCTTCTAAAAAAGCATATTTTTTACTTAAAATTTTTGGATTAAGAGTTTCATACCAAATTTCATTTACATTTGTAATTTTTTTTAATGTAGATTTTTGGTAATCATCCATTTCAACATTATTAAATTCATATTTTGAAATATCAAACCTTCCCCAATATTGAGCCAAAAATATTTTATCTATCGGATTAACGACATTATACTTTTCAAAATATTTTTCAAGTTGCTCACATACTAGAAAACAAGATTGATAATAATTTCTTATTACAAAATCATCATTACTATTTATTTCTTTAATAACTCTACTAACTAATTCTTTATCCATAATATCCTCTATTACTTTTATTATTGTTCTTATTTTTAATTTATTATAACATATTATAAATAATAGAAGTAATATTTAGTTACAAATATTATCAAAAAAATGTAAATAATCTATTTTAAAACCATTAAATGTTTATCAATTACTTTGTTGCTATTTCTATCCATAAACAAAATATCTTTATTTATTTCTTTTTCCCATAATAATAGTTTTTTCATTTGTTTTAGATTTTCTATTTCATTTTCTCTATTTATATTAAAAGCTATACCTAAAATATGCTTACTAGAAATTTTTAAAAATTTTTGATATTCATTATTATATGGACTATATCTTAAAGGAAATGGCGTGTTTGAAAATAAATTATAAAATTCATTATTAGATGTTTTAATTACTCTTACACTTTTATCTATTATTAACAAGGGATTATCTTCTAATATTGATAAATCATTATAATGAGTATCAATTTTAAGTAATGAAACATAAAAAGAACCATTATTTGTGCCTTCTTTATCAATATGTTTTAAGAATATTTTACTTTTTAATCCATCTGTTATTATATTCTGATATGACTCTTTACAAAAATCAAAAGAATGAAAATAACAATCACTAATATCAAAATAACTATCTGTTAAATAATTTCTCATAAATCACCTTTATTAATTTTATCATATATTATAACAAAAAAAACGCAAAGTATGATATTATATTTTATAGGTGATTTACATTATGAAAAAATTTACTATGAAAGATGAAAAATTTATATGTGAAAATTGTGGTAAGGAAGTTTTACCGCTTGGATATACTGCAAGAGATCATTGTAATTATTGCTTATATTCAAAACACTTAGATATATTTCCTGGTGATAGAGAAAATACTTGCCTGGGAAAACTAAAACCTATTGGAATAGAAAAATTTAAAGATACATATAAGATAATTTATAAATGTGAAAAATGTAATAAATTACATAAAAATATAATGGCTAAAGATGATAATTTCGACCTAATAATTGAATTATCTAAAGCAGAATAAAAACGCTAGAAATAGCGCTTTTTTAATTTTTTGGTTTAAATATCATAGTAAATATAAATGCAAATATTATAGTAGCAGTTATACCTGTTGCGGTTAAAGAAAACATTCCTGTAAATAAACCTAAAAGTCCATCAACTTTTGCTTTAGCAAGTGCTCCATGAATTAATAAGTGTCCAAAACTAGTAATACATACAATTGCTCCTGCACCAAATTTATCTACAAATAAATCATATATTGAAAATGTATCTAGAGCTGCTCCTATTACTACAAATAAACTTGTAATATGTCCTGGTAATAATTTAGTATTGTCAAGTATTATTTGGCCTATTAAACATACTATTCCTGCAAATAAAAATGAGTAAATAAATTCCATATTATATTACCTCCAAACATACAGCATGACTTACTGATGGTATACTAAATTTTTGATTACAAGTTGTTGGACTCATAAGTGCTCCTGTTGCGATTAATAAAACTTTTTTTATTATTCTTTGCTTCATTTTAGGAATAATACTTGAGTATACAACAAGCGGCATACAAGCAGGACCAGAACCGCCTGCATATATATTTTCTTTATAATCATATATCATAGTTGCAGTGTCATCATAATTCTTATCTAATTTTATATTGTATTCTTTTTCACATATTTCTTTAAATATATCTTTACCATAAACACCTAAATCTCCAGTTAAAATTAAATCGTAGTCACTTACTTTTGTCTTAGTTTGCTTTAAGTGTTCATTTAATGTATATGCTGCACTTGGACTCATAACTGCACCCATATCAAATACATTATCTACTCCCATATCTATTACTTTACCAATAGTTGCGCTAGTTACTTTTATATCTGTTTTAGCATTTGTAAGCATTAATGATGCTGCTCCTGTTACAGTAAATGTAGTTGTTTTTGGTTTTGGTGCACCATACTCAACTGGATTTCTAAATTGTCTTTCACTTGTCATATTATGTGAAGATGTTGTACATATTGCTTTCTTATTTTTTTTATTTTCTAAAATAGATGCTGCGATTAATATTTCTTCACAAACAGATGCACAAGCATTATATACTCCTAAAAAAGGAATATTAAGTTTTGAATATACAAAATTGGATATTGTAAGTTGATTCATTAAATCAGCACTTATTCCAAAAGAAATATCTTCTTCATTATATTTAGTTTTATCAAGTAAAATTTTAATAGACTCTTTTAGTTCCTTCATTTCACATTTTTCAAATGTTTTTTCTCCATCATAAAAGTCATTAAACTTTTTATCAAAATTATCTTTTAATGGTCCTTCTATTACAAATGGACCTGCAACTGTGCTTACATTTTCTACATATACATTATTAAATTTTATAGTCATTTTCTAACCTCCAAAAAATACGAATCTAATTATTCCAAATACATACGCTGCGACTACTCCATAAAGAATAACACTACCTGATAATTTAAAAATATTAGATCCTATTCCCATTACAAGTCCTTCATGTTTATATTCAAGTGCACTTGATGTCGTCGCATGTGCAAATCCGCTTATTGGGATAAATAATCCTGCTCCTGCTTTTGATACCCAGTTATCAAAAAATCCAAGTGCTGTAAATAAACATGCTAGAAATATTATTGTAACCATCATTAAACTTACCGCCACACTTTGACTTACTCCATCAATCATTAAATATACTTTTATTAATACTTCACCAATTAATCCAACAAGTCCACCCACTAAAAACGCTATAATCATATTTTTTACTTTGTTTTCTTTTGGACTATGTTTGTCTACTATTTTTTTGTATTCTTGTTTATTCATATTTTTTTCACCATTTGTATTATTAACAAAAAAAAATTTTTTATACAAAAAAGGATAAACTTATGCACATAGTTTATCCGATAAATCATCTAATATTTTTCTTTCTAGTCTATATACTTTTACTTGACTAATATTATTTTCTTTTGCGATTTCTGTTTGTGTTTTACCTTCATAATATCTTTGGTATATTAATTTTTGATCTTCTTTTTTCAAATTACTTAATGCTTCCTTTAAACTTATTAAATCTATTTTATCTAATTTTTCTTCACTAGCAATTACATCTTTTATAGATATATTATCATTATCTTCATTTACACTTTCATCTATACTTTGTACATTTTGATTTAAATTTAAAACTTCTAATACTTTACTTTTTTCTTCATTAACTATCATGCTCAAAATATCTAAACTAGGATATTCTCCTTTACTCTTAAAATAATGATCTCTTGCTATATCTACTTTTTTCTTTAATTTAAAAATATCTCTACTTATTTTAATATTCTTGTCTTCTCTTAAATACTTTAATACTTCACCTAATATATATTTTTCACAAAATGTTGAAAATTTTATTCCAAGCGTAGGATCAAAATTATTTGCTGCTTTTATAACTCCCATTTTACCAGCCTGCATTAAATCTTCTCTATTATAACTACTTGCGTACTTATTAACGATAAAAGATACTTTAGTTTCCATTTCTACAGCTAGTTCATTTGTTAAAATCATATACTTAAAAGTTTAAGTGCTGATAATTCATCAGATACATATTCTAAATCATAAGCACTCATTTCATCACCACATATAAGCATTCTTCCATCGTTTTCTTCTAATACTCTTTTACATCTTTCAAATAATGGTACATTACCTTTAATAGTTAAATTACTCGTATTAAAAACAATAAATCTAATTCCACCATCTCTTATTATTTCAAAAACCTTTTCTTCTACATCAAAAGAACTTATTTCATTTAGTAAACCTGTTAATCTAACAAATAAAACTCCTCTCGTAAATTCAATATTTACATCTACCATTTTTTTCATCCCTCTTCTTTCATAAATATTAAAGCACTAATAATATACCTTTTAAATACTTTAGACAAAACATTACAAAATTCGACTTAACTTTTTTTCGAGCATTTTTTGCTCTCATATATTATTTACTCCGTTTCTTGTCAAAATTCCCCTATACTTATCAAATTTTTTATGATATATTTAAAAACGAAAGGAGAAAATATGAAAAAGGGTTTAAAAATTTTATTTATTTCACTATTTGTAATTTTAATTTCAGGTTGTAGCAATAAAAAAACTGATGTTAATACAAATGAAATTAATACAAATAAGGATTCAGCTAAAGAAACTATAAACACTTGTACTTTAAGTTCTGATCAATCTTCTAATGGATATACACTATCTTCAAATTATGAAATTCATTCAAAAGATGGACTAGTTAATAGCGTTACAACTAAAGAAACAGTTGAATCAGATAATGAACAAGTAAGATCTTATTTCAAAAAGACATTAGAAGATTCTTATAATACTGCAAATGAAAGTTATGGTGGTTATACTTATAATGTCACAGAAGATGGAAATAAAGTTATTTCTGATGTAACAATCGATTATTCTAAAATGAATTTAGACAAATTTGTTAATGACAATTCACAAATGAAATCTTACATAAAAAATAATAGAATATCTTTAGATGGAATGAAAAAAATATATGAAGCTTTAGGAGCAACTTGTAATTAGACTATACTATTTAGTATAGTTTTTTCTTTTATTTAGTGATATACTTAAAATATGTAGTATAGAAGAATAGGAGAAAAAAGATGTATAGTAAAAATATTAATGATGTTTATAAAGAATTAAATACAAGTGAAAAAGGATTAACTCTAAATGAAGTTAATAAAAGATTAAATATATATGATAAAAATATAATAAAGGAAAAGAAAAAAGAAAATATTTTCTTAAGATTTTTAAAACAATTTAAAGATATAATGATTATTATTCTTTTAGTAGTCGCACTACTCCTTTATATATATGGAGTACTTTATTCTCACGAATATACAGATACGATAGTAATATTAGTTGTTGTTTTTATAAATGCAATTACTGGTTTTATTCAAGAAGAAAAAGCAAATTCTGTTATTGATGGACTAAAAAAATATGAAGCTTCAACTTGTAAAGTAAAAAGAAATGGTAAAATTGATATTGCTGATACAAGTACTTTAGTTCCTGGTGATATTATATTTTTAGAGGCTGGTGATATGGTACCTGCAGATTCTAGAATAATTACATGTGAAAACCTAAAAGTTGATGAATCACCTTTAACAGGTGAAAGTATTCCAGTTATTAAAACAAATGAAACATTAAATAATAATTTAATAATTCAAGATCAAAAAAACATGATTTTCTTGTCATCAAACATAACAAATGGTAAATGCATGGCAGTTGTTATAAATACTGGTATGAATACAGAAATAGGAAAAATAGCGTCTTCATTAAATAAAATATCAAATATTGAGACACCTCTTCAAATAAAAATAAAAGAAATAAGTAAAAATCTAACAATAATTGTATTTATTATAATGATTTTTATATTTATATTAGCGCTTTTTAATCACTACTCATTTCTAGAAATAATAATGCTTTGTTCTTCACTTGCGGTTGCGGCTATTCCAGAAGGATTACCTGCGGTTATAACTATTTCATTATCTATTGGTATATCTAATCTTGCGAAAAAGAAAACGATAGTAAAACAAATGCAAGCAGTTGAAACACTAGGTTCTGTTGATATTATTTGTTCAGATAAAACAGGAACAATTACACAAAATAAAATGACTGTAAAAGAAGAAGTTATTTATGATAAAGAAATGTTAAATTATATATGTGCACTTTGTAATGAAGGATTAATAATAAATAATGAATATAAAGGTGATCCTACTGAAACATCATTATATGGATATTTATATAAAAATAATATTGATGCATTAAAAGTTAGAAAAGAAAATAAAAGAATAATAGATGCTCCTTTTGATAGTGAAAGAAAGTTATCTACTACAATTAATAAAATTGGTGATAAAACTTATTTATTATGTAAAGGTAGTATCGATAATTTACTTAATAAATGTGCTTATATAAATAATAACAAAATAACTAATAAGGATATAAATGATATTAAAGATAGTGAAAAGAAACTTGCTAGTAAAGCACTTAGAGTATTAGGATTTGCATATAAAGAAATTAATGATATTCCACAAAATTCTACTGAAGTAATTAATGAAGAAAACAATCTTAATTTTGCTGGTTTACTTGGGATGATTGATCCACCAAGAGATACTGTTATAAAAAGTGTTGAAATGTGTAAAAATGCAGGTATTAGACCAATAATGATTACAGGTGATTCACTAGATACTGCAAGTGCTATTGCTAAAGAAATAGGAATTATAGATAACGATAATGAAGGAATACTTGGTAATGCTCTTGATAATTATACTGATGAAGAACTTGAACAAATAGTTAAAAATTATTCTGTTTATGCAAGAGTTAATCCAGAACACAAAGAAAGAATTGTTAAAGCTTGGCAAAAAAATGGTAAAGTTGTTGCTATGACAGGAGATGGAGTTAATGATGCTCCTGCTATTAAAGATGCACATGTTGGTGTTGGTATGGGAATAACTGGTACAGATGTAACAAAATCAGCTGCAGATATCGTACTTATGGATGATTCATTCTCGACAATAATAATTGCTGTTGAAGAAGGAAGAAGAATATATAATAACATTAGAAATAATATTGTTTACTCATTATCTAGTAATTTTGCTGAAATATTTACAATAATTATTGGATTACTTTCTGGTAACACAATACTTTTACCAATATATATATTATTTATAGATTTGATTACTGATTCTGTTCCAAGCATATGCTTAGCATTTGAAAAAAGTGAAAAAAATATTATGAGTCAAAAACCAAGAGGTCTTAACAAATCATTATTTACACCATTTATAAAATCTTGCTTTATATCATCAGCAATTGTCGAAACATTATTTGTTTGTTTAACTTACTTTATATCTTTAAAATTATATAATAATGAAATTGCAATGAGTCTTGCCCTTTTATCTATGGTTGTGCAAGAAATTATTTATTCTATATCTTGTAGAAATTTAAAAGAACCAGTATTCAAGCAAGGACTATTTTCTAATAAAGCAATGAATATTGGACTAGCTATAATATTATTAATTGAACTTCTAGTATTTATGACTCCTATTGGTAAAATAATAAGTGTTGAAAGTATTAAACCAAGTTTAGTATTGATTATATTTTTAATAAATAGTTCTTCATTTATAATTTATGAACTATTAAAACCATTACTAAAAAAAGTATTTAAAGACTAAATAGTATACTCTAAGTATACTATTTTTTTGTGTAATTTATTTTTATATAGTTAGATTTATTTAATCCTACGATTCATAGGGTGACATATTTATAAATTTATAATACCATTGTTTTTGAAAGAAGGAATTCTTATGAATAAAAATTATACTAATTATTATTTTTTCATCATGGTATTATTTTTTATTATGTATAACATAATATTTGAAAGTTTAAAAATAAGTGGTCCATTATATAAATTGTTTATGATTTTACTTATAATTATTAATTCTATTATATTATTCATTTTAAATAAGAAAATTAGTTTAAAAAAAATAATACTTATTATATATATATTTACCATTGTTAAATCAAAAAATCAGTTACAATTCTTTTTTGCACTTTCTAATATTATTATTTTATGTATAATTGGTTTTCAAGAAAGCAACCTTATTAAAACTATTTCAATTTTTATTTTAATAATCACACTAACATACTCTTTACCTTTATTATTTGTATTCTTATTAGAATTTGGTACTGAATTAGATGAAGATGTATATATGAATAAAATATATGAAGATACTCATTATTATTGTAATAAAAATTATGAAATATATTCTTATTCAAATAGTGCGGGTGATGTTTTTCATTATAGTATAGGCAAACATTATGACTTTTTAAATATAAATGATATAATACATATAACGTATAATGAACAAAATGAAGTTAAAAAATATGATTACGATAATTATTTAAAAAAACATAAATGTAGATTGGTTGGTGATATAAATGGATCTAAATAAAATATCTAGTTTAATCAAGAAAAAAAGAAAGAGTCTTGGAATGACTCAAACTGAATTAGCAAATAAATTATTTGTTACAGAAAAAGCAGTTTCAAGATGGGAAACTGGAAAAGGTACTCCTGATATATCTTTATTAATTCCTCTTTCGAAGGAACTTAATATAGATGTATCTGAACTATTAAATGGTGAAGAAAATAATATAGAAAAGGTAATCGAATATAATGAAAAAACAATGAAATATAAATATAATTTTCAATTTAAATTAATTATCTTATTTTATATATTATCCATATTAACATTTTTATTCTATTTAAAATTTGAATATAATCCAAATATAGAAATTAACTATTTTATTAGATTGTCAATAACAGTTATTGCTTCTCTATTTATATTTATTGGAAACAAGATATATAGTAATAATTATGTAGAAAAAATAGAAGATAAAAATAAAATTAAAAAAATATCACAAACAATAATATTTATTTACTATATTATTTTGATATTTAATATGGTCTTTTTCGCAAGATATAATGTTGTTAATGATTATAATCTAATTCCTTTTAAATCTATAAGTAATATATTAAAAAATGGAAATACCTACTCTATTATTATAAATATATTTGGAAATTTATTTGTATTCATGCCACTAGAATATTTTTTAATAGAATTATTTAAAATACGAAAATTTCCATTAAATTTTATAATATCATTTTTGATTATATTATTAATAGAATTATTTCAATTTATTTTTAAAGTTGGTGTATTAGATATAGATGATTTAATATTATGCATTCTTGGAATGATGATTTTTTATATTTGTTATAACTTGATAAATAAAAAAATGCATAGTAAAAAAGATGATAATTAATTTTATCACTTTTTACTTTATAAAATCTATTCCTCTATATAGAAATATATAGTTGCAAAATATTCTTCATTTGCGACTAACGCATCATTAGTAAGGTCCAGTAATGGTCCTTTTTCTTTTGACCAATTAAGATCTTCAAAATTAACTATTCCTTCATTATTTTTTCCAGTATAAACTATAGTCGGTGTACTTGTTAATATTATAGTTTCATCATCAAATTTCTTAAATACAAGTGCATTTTCAAGTGTATATCCAAGTGATGATGTTAGTGGATTATTTATATATGCATATAACTTCCAATCTGAACTACTTAATCTACTATCTACAATTTTTGTTTTTAAATCACTTACCTTTGGAAAAATATAAGTATCCCCTATCGGAACAAAAGAAAAATCAATAGAAGGATTTGCATCTAATAAAGTTAATTCACCAGTAAATGGTGTCGTTATAGTTCTAGTTTTATATATAAAACTACCTGAAACATTTGATGTTAATTCTACTTTTGTATTATCAGAAATAGTCGATGGTAAGTTATATTCGAATAATCCATTATCATCGGCATTTACTATTTCAGATGTACTATTATATTTAATTAATACATCTGCAAAACTATCTGTATGACCACTTATAGTATTTTTACTTGTATTAACTGGATGTATATTCATATAAGTTGTTCCAATAGAAAATTGTTTTCTATTTTGAAATGTAAAATTACCGATATCAGATAATGTTTGTAACTCACTAGGAGTAAAATTATTTTTTGTAATAGATGTAAGTGATGACGTTATAACTCCTTCTAACTTAATTAAATCATTTTCTTTATACCAATAATAATCTGGAATATTATTTATATCTCCTGCCTGTGATAACTCTGTAGAGTTTTGCCACATATTAATTCTAGAACATTTTATATTAAAATTTAAAACATTATCAGTATATAAAACATTTGAATTTTTTGTATATATTGTTAAATTTTTAGGATTATCTAAATTTATGCTACAATCAGTACCTTTAAAATGAATATTAAAATTATCAGATGGTGTATTATTATACGAATTTATTATTTGAAGAGTTGATGCTTCTTTCATTGTTAATGATCCAAAAATAGCCCACATTGGAATTCTTTCATGACTTTTTTCTAAAAATATGAATGATGCTCTTTCATCTATTAAAACATTATTTGCGCCATAATCAGCAAGGTTAGCAAATCCATTACCAGTTGTTAAATGTACACTTGTATCATGTAAAATTGTAAAATTTAACTTATTTGTACCAGACATAAATTCTCTTGTATCAGTTGATATAATTACATTACTTTTACAAGAAAATACGATATAAGGACTAACAGAATCTTCTTTAAAATAAAATAATGAAAAATTAGTTGAATTACTTGTTATATTTGTTTTACCACCAATTATAATACGCTCTGCTTCACATACTTCTTGTGATTCTACATTATTCGTATTTTGAATAGTAATATTAGAATTATCTATTTTAACGACCCCGTATGGATTTACAGATAATTGTGTACCAGTAAATGTAACATTATCATAAATAGTTATTGTATTATAAGAACTATTATCTTCAGGCACATAAACAACACCATTTGTATTTGTATAAATTATTTTTATATTTTTTATTTTAATTTGTTGTGATGATGAAATGCATACAATTGTATCAGAACTATCCACACTATTCATTCCTGTTAAAGTATGCATAACATTTTGATATGTTCCATTAATTGTTACACTATTCTTATTTTTATTTACTGTAATACCAGAATCTAATGTAATATCATTTTCTAAATAAATATATTCATATCCATTATCATTTTCTAAAGCATCTTTTAATTCACTACTTGTAGATACTAAAACTGTTTTATTATTTATTTTATTCATAAAATCACTTATCCTCTAATATAATATATGAATATTTAATTTTTTGAATAAAGATGTTTTAACGAATATACAAATAAAATTTAATGAATAACTAAGAATTATGTATTTTAAGCAAATTTTCTAATATTTTTCTTAATTGCTTTCTGAAATATGGAAAGTTTTTAATATTTATTATATAATTTTTATAGATTAAAAACTTTAATATATAGAGAGGTAATAGAATGAATATAGATAATGTTAATAAATACAATGTAATTTTAGATACAGATACAAATAATGAAGTTGATGACCAATTCGCATTAGCTTATTTATTAAAAAATAAAGATGTATTTAATATTAACGCTATAACAATAGCACCTTTTAGAACTGAAAAATGTCAAGAAAACGTTTCAGATTCTATAGATGAAAGTTATAATGAAGCATGTAAAATATTTGATTTATTAGGATTAAAAGATAAATCAATTATATACAAAGGTTCTCGTGATTATTTAAAAAATGGATATAATGAAACAAATCCCGCAATTAATAAAATTATAGAAATTGCGAGCAAAAATAAAAAAACATATATACTAGCAATAGGATGTTTAACAAATATTGCACTAGCATTAAAGACTAATCCTGAAATAAAAGATAAAATAGAAATTATATGGTTAGGAAGTAATTTTTTATTTGGTTCTAATAAAGATTTTAACTTTGATCAAGATGTAGAAGCAGTAAAAACAGTATTTGAATCAAAAGTTAAACTTACTGTAATGCCCTGCTCACCTATTACATCCAATTTAATGACATCAATATATGAATTAGAAAGTGAACTAAAAGGTAAAAATGAATTATGTGATTACTTATGTTATAAATTTTATAATAGAACATATGGTCCTACAAAAAGATGGCCATTATGGGATATTAGTGTAATTGCGTATATGATAAATAAAAACTGGTTTAATACAATGGATGTTAGTTGCCCAATTATAAATGATGATAATTCTTTTAAACTAACTGAAAATAGACACAATATTAAATTTGTTAATTATTTAAATGCTAATGAAATATTTAAAGATTTGTTTAATAAATTAACAGATAATAAATAAGAATGATTATAAATAATGGTATAATTAATACATAAAGTTAGGAGTAATAAATATGATTGAAAAATTAAAAGAAAAATATGTATTTTTTGATATTGATGGAACACTATCAGAATACAGATATAACGATAAACTATACGGTGGAGAATGTCCTGAATTTGGATGTCAATCACTTGAAGATTTACTATTTAATGATTTATACTATAGAGCTAGACCTCTTAAAACAATGCAAAAAATTATAGAAAAACTAGATAGTGATAAAATATTTATTTTAGGTGCAGTTACTACTAATACTGAAATAGAACAAAAATATAAATGGTTAGCAAAATATTACCCAAATATAAAAAAAGAAAATATATTTTTTATATGTTCTACACTATTAAAACCAGAAGTTATAATTGAATATTGTAAACATTACAATATTGATATAAAACAAACGGCATTTGTAGATGATAGAATAGATGTATTAAGAAAAGCAGAAACATTAGGAATAGATTCTTATCATCCTAGTTCTTTCACAGAATGATTGTTATAAATTCAAGTACAATATATTAACAAATAATATCTACTATTAAAGATTTAATAAATATAAATCAAATATTCAAAAAAGGAATAAAAAAATGCCCTAGAATATTATTAAAAAATATTTTAGGGTATTTTTCTTTACATATATGTTTCAGTACATCACCAATAATATTTTAACATTGAAAATTAAATATTTAATTATTTTGCCTTTATCATTTTTTCTATGCATAGAAACACTAACATGATCCATCCTTGTCCATTAGATGTAATTACAAGATAAAACTCACCATTTTTATACTTATCAATAATAAAAGCACCATTATAGTCATCACCAACAAAACCATCGCCATATAAATCCATTCTTCTAAAATTATTTATATTATTTAAATTTTTCATAACCCCCTCACTTACTAGGCTATTAATATATACTACAGGATTTACTATTTATGTTGTTTAAAAAAGTTAAATACAATTTTTTAAACATCAATAATAAATTTTAAATATTTACAAGAAATGTAAAATAATATATAATATAAATTATTAAAATAAATGATTTAGGAGATTAAAATTATGAAAATTATAAATAAAACAACTCAAAACAAATCTAAAGAAAATATAGAAAAATTATATAATTTATATTTAGACTATTATAAAAAAACAGGATATCACCCACACCCTGCTAATCTTTTAGCATTAAAATTATTATTAAAACGTGATGAATTTGAGGGTTTGAAAGTTGCAGAAGGCGAATTTTATAATAAATATAAAAAATCTATTGATAAATCAATCCAAGAAGTTGAAATAGATTTTAATATAAATGAAGAAGAAATTAAATCATACATAGAAGAAAAATGTATAATTGTTAGTGACGATAATTATTTTCATGATAAAATTTGGTTTGTATATGCCAATGGATTCGGAGTGCTTCATGTAAATCTTATGTACACACCAGAAAAAAATTCTTTAAATATTTATTCAGATTTAGATAATAAAAGTATAGTTTTTGCACCTTATGGAAAAAATGAAGAAAAACCAGATATTAGTATTTATGACGATGAATATAAGAAAACTAGATTAAAAACTAATAGAGTAAATTATAAAAAATTAATAAAATCAATGCAACCATAATAATATAAGAAGGCACTCACAATTCAAGAGTGTCTTTTTCTTTGCTAAGTACATATAATTCAATGGTACATCTTCAAATGAAAACTCATCCATTACTTTATAATGTTTTCTAGGATGTACATGAAAAAAATACAAAAAATTAATCTTTCGATTAATTTTATATATCATCATCCTATTTAATTATTTTTTATAACAAGTTACAAGTTTTTAATATGTATCAAAGACTATAATTATTTAAAAATATTGTAGTCTTTTTAAAATTAATCATTATTTATATAATTATTAATTAATCTTTCTTCTCTATTTTAACTTTCTTTTTTCTTCAACATTTTCAAATCCATAAACAGGACTATTATAATTTCTTTCAAATAATCTTTCTGCAATTTCCATATTACTAAAGCGACTATTTGATAGTATATAATTTTTATAGTTTTTAGAAGAATATTCATCAATTTTAAAATAATCCTTTTTATAATACAAACTGAAGAATAAATCAGTTAAATCTAAATCTATAAGAGTAGGAAATCCACTTTGATAGCAATATTCGGCAACTCTTTTAACGCAATCACCAAAGTGAAATCCACCAATTACTATTTCATCAAAATTTCCTAACTGTTCTATTAAATATTTTTCACTTGGATATTTAATATTCCTATCTTGCTTTTCGCTACCATCATGATTATAACCACTAGCTTGTTCAAAAGTTACATCAGTATAAATTATTTTATCAGTAGTTAAAGTTTTAACTCCATAAATTTTTTTACCTGGATAAATTGCATAAACAATTTCATATCCTTTTTCCCTATATCTTTTTTGTATACATTCATTTAATACTTTATATGGATTATCTCTTCCTATTTCATGTAAATATTCTTCTGAGAACTCAAAGGAACGATTATATTCTTGAATAGGATATAAATACAAAAAGATTTTTTTCATAAGTAATCACCTAGATATATTTTATCATAATTTAACCATTTATTGCTAACAAAGTTTATTTACTCATATTTAATATTCAATAAAAAATAAGACTCACACAAAAGTGTGAGTAATTCTCTAAATGAGGCCTAATGTCATAGTTATCTACAGCTTTTCACTTCTTAATGATTAGATATATAAAATATCAATCTCTAATAATATTTTAACATAAAGTCGCTAATTAATTTTGAAGATTAACAACTTTATGTTATAATTACCAAAGGGGGGGATATTTTTATGAAAAATGATATACATAATGTTTTAGGAGATAGTATTGCTAATTCAATTGAAGGTATCGTTGATTGCCTTGATAAGATGGATTTAAAACCAGAAGAAATTGTAGATCGTATAAGTGACATGCACGAATTAGTAAGATCTGGAATGCATCTTACAGCATTATCTAAAGGTAATGAAGAATTAGCAGATAAGATTGATAAAGCAAACGAATTAATTAAACTTAAAAGAATTAATGAATTTAAAAAATCTGTTGCAAATGGCACTCATGAAGAGTTTTTAGCTGACATTTCATGGAAAGATAAAATTTCATTAGAAGTAGATATGGAATTATCCAGATTTGGACTTTCAAATGAAAAAGACTTAACAGAAGAAGAACAAAAATTCTATGATATAATTGAAAATTCTATCAAGAAAGATTTAGAAAAAGAGGCATTAAGTAAAGGGTTTGATAGTATTGAGGCATGGAGAAATCATAATGCAATGTGCACTGAAGGTGTTATGTTACTGCTACATTAAATGTAATACAGATTATTGTATACGAAAAAGAGGATTAAATTAGTTATAATTTTCCCTCTTTTTTGATATTATTTGTTTAAAATAAAAACTTACAAATAATTAAATCCGTAAGTTGATTTCAAATGGAGCGATAACAAAGGTTATTCGAAACTCCTAATAGTAAAAGTTGATCAACAACTAATCGCTAAAATAATAATAACATATTTTTCTAAAATATTAAATAGATTTAAAGAAATTTGAGTAAATAAATGGTATAATATATTTAGAAATTCATTCAGGGGATGATAGTATGCTTAAAGAAGTAAAAATTGAATTAACTAATAAATGCTCTAGAAATTGTAAACATTGTTCTAGTAATGCTACTAGTAGTCTTGGCAATTTAAAAGTTTTAGATTTTGAAGATGTATCTAGAATAATTAATGAAGCAAAGTTAATGAGTGCTGATACTATTGTTTTTACTGGTGGAGAGCCTTTAATGTATGATAGACTGCCAGAACTAGTTGAATTAACTTCAAAATTAGGAATGAAATCAACTATTTATACTTTTGCATATAGAACCGATGAAACTTTAAATAAATATAGACAATTAATTGATTTAGGATTAAATAAAATAGTTTATTCACTTGCTGATTCACTATCTGATGAAGAAGATATTTCAGTTTATGATAAAGTTGAATTCTTTGATAAAGTATTTGAAAATAATAATTCAAGATTAGGATTTCATTATACTGTTTCAAAAGATTCTTTTTCTAGATTAGAATCAGTAGTAACCGAAACTATTGAAACATTTAAAAGTAGAAGTTATTTTGATAGAGTTAGTTTATTAAGGTTTGTTCCACATGGTAAAGGAACAACTGACATGGACTTATCAAAAGAAGAATTATTAGCAATTAAAAACCTTTATTTAAATTCAAATGATAAAGATAAAATTAGATTAGGAACTCCTTGGAATATACTTGGTATTGAAAATACACCTTGTATTATAGCTGATGAAATAATGATAATTGGATTTGATGGAATAGCTTATCCATGTGATTCTATTAAATATTTTACTAAATTAGGTATTAGTGGAAATATAAGAGAAAACTCCTTAATGGAAATGTATAATTCAGAGTATTTTAGCAATATTAGAAAATTTAATACTGATAATTCTTGTTCTACTTGTGAACAATACTCTATATGTAAAAGTGGTTGTATAGGACAAAAGATAATTGCTAATTATACTGAAAGTGAGGATAAAGTATTAACTTTAAAAAGATGTATTAACTCAAGAGATCCAAAGTGTATGAGGTAGGTATATGAAGAAAAGACAAGAAGTATATGATTTATATTGGTATTTTGCCTGTGAAAGACAAAATATATTTTGGAAAAAAATAAATGGAGAATCTGCTCCATGGACTGAAGATAAAATATTACAAGAATATAAGTTTTGTAATAGTTATAGAGTTAATGATAGAGTTAGTCAATATCTATTAAAAAATATTATCTACAATGGTAAAAAATATTCTGATGAAGATATGTTGTTTAGAATACTATTATTTAAATTATTTAATAAAGAATCTACTTGGGAATTATTATTAAATAATTTTGAAGATATTACTTTAAAAACATTTAATGTAAAAGATTATTCCAAAGTATTGGAAAATGCTATATCAAATGGTGTTAAAATATATAATGATGCTTATATAAGTTGCGCTAATAAAGCATTTGGATATGACAGAAAGCATGATAATCATTTAGCGCTACTTAATAAAATGTTTAACGAAGATAGGATACAAGAAAAAATAGTTAAATGTAAGACTATGGGAGAAGCATTTAATATTATAAAAAGTTACCCATTAATCGGAAACTTTATGGCTTATCAATTAGTAACTGATATTAATTATAGTGAAGTGGTAAATTGGCAAGAAGACGAATTTACAGTTGCTGGACCTGGATCACTTCGTGGAATCAAAAAATGTTTTATTGATAAAGGCAAAATGAGCAATGAAGATATAATTAGATATATGTATGAACATCAAGATGAAGAATTTAAAAGGCTTAATTTAGATTTTAAAAGAATTGGTAATAGACCATTACAACTTATAGATTGCCAAAATATATTTTGTGAACTTGATAAATATTGTAGACAAGCATTGCCAGATTTAAAATCAAATAGAACTAAAATTAAAAAACATTACATACCTAAGAAAGAAAAGATAAACTATATTTATCCAACTAAATGGAAAATATAGTTTTTTAGTTTGTATTTATTGGTAAAATATAGATTTATTTGTCGAATTATAGTATAATTAATGTGTTAGATAAAGACTTTTATAAATCATAGAAAGGAGAATATTATGAAAAATGATTCAGCATTAATAAGCACATCAATTTTAACTGTAATATGGGATGAAACACATAAAGATAATATCGAACTTATAACTCCATTTATAAAGTATTTAATATATAAAAATTATAAGATTGATGAAGTTATTGATAGAGAAAAAATTATCAATAGTTTAAAGAATGAATTCTCTTTTAATGATTTTCCTCATGCTATTTTAGAGGTAATTTTAAAAAGAATGGCTAGAAATCATTTTTTAATCAGACAGGACAATGAGTTTATATTAAAAAAAGAATTAAAAAATGATTTTGATTTGTTTTCTAATCGTTTGGGACTAGCTAAACAGAACATGACAGAAGTAATTGATTCTTTGTACGAACATTTAAAAAAAGAAAAAATTCATGGAATAACAAAAGAAGAGACAAAATCAGCTTTAGCAAACTTTATTGATTGCTATGGTTATAATACATACAATAATATTTTATCTACAAAAACTATTAATCCTAAGTCTGATTATATCAATTATTGTATTGGTGAATATATTTATGCAGAATCACAAAAAAATTCAGAAGTTTTCAGTCAATTATTAAAAATATTTGAAGGATATATGATAGCAAATGTAATATATATGCAGATTGAAAATGATAATAAATCTACTTTAAAGAATTTAAATTGCTATTTGGATGCTCCGTTTATATTAAGAGTATTGGGTTATAAAACAAAAGAAGAAAACATTTCTGCACAAGAATTGTTTAATTTATTAAAAAAATATAAAGCTAATATATGCTGTTTCCAACATAACTATCAAGAAGTTATAAATATAATGACATATTATAAAAATCATATAGGAACTTATCAAGAATCTACTTTGGAATATTTTGATTTAAAAGAATATACTGAAAGTCAAGTAGATATGGCTATTTCGAATCTTGAGAATAGTTTTAAAGATTTAGGTATAAAAATAGTTGATGCACCAGAATTTACTAAAGATAAATATGCAGATGTCATTGATGTTGCTGGATTAGAAGAAAAATTAAAGATTTATTATAATAATAGGCAAATAAGTTATAGTAAAGATAAAGCTATAAGTAATGATGTGAATTCTGTTTGTGCTATAAATATGTTGAGAAAAAGTAGAAAATTTACAAAATTAGAAAACTGTACACATATTTTTGTAACTACTTTTTATTACTTGAAATATGCTACAAAAGAAGTAATGAAAGAAATTGATGATTTAGAAATTGGATTAGTAATTGACGATTTAGATTTAACAACTTTTCTATGGTTTAAGGATTTTTCAAAAAATGACGAATTACCAAAATTAAGGTTAATTGAAAATGCAATTGCAGCAACTGATCCTAATCCTAAAATAATAGAAAAAGCAAATAAGTATTTGGATGATATAAAAAGGGATAAACTAATAACTGATATTGAAGGAGTAACACAATTATTATCAACAAACTATTTAAAATATTCTTCAAGAGAATACATAAAAATGGTTGAAAATAATCCTGATAATGTTACGAAAGAGAATTTTGAGAAATACTTAAAAAATAAAGACGATGAATTAAGAAGAACAAAAAATGAATTGATTGATACAAAAGAAAGAAGCATAAAAAAAGATGTTAAAATTGAACTTATGAAAAAGAATATATTAAGTAATGCAGAAAATCAAATAAGAGTGAAAACAAAGAGAGCTTTACTTATTGGAAATATAATTTACTATGTAATTATCATTTCTATTGTTATATTTTGCTTTATCATGTCGATAATATCTTATAAAAATAATCAATTTAATATTGTATCAGTAACTATGATGATTTTAGGAATTTTTGGAGTCACAGATACATTAATTCCAAAGGCAAAATTTTCTTATAGATTAGTGAAATATATATGCAAAAAGTATGAAATTAAAGTAACTAAAGAAGAAAATGATAAAGCAAATAAACTAATTGGTGACATTTAAGAGATGACAAAGAGTTTATCTCTCAAAGTCATCTTTTTCTTTGCTTAAATCTAATTCTTTAATGTCATCATCATCTAATACATTATCATCATACATTTCATTAACAACATCAATATATTTATCATCTTTATCATACCAACTATGAAGTTTATCGTGTAAGAAAGATATTAGTTTTTCAAATTTATCTTTCCAATATTCAATAATATTTTTTAAATCGTTGATTTTAGATTTTAAAAATGATATTTCATTATCTTTTTCTTTAATTATATCGTTTAAAGTTTTAACTCTTAAATTAAGTGCTTCGTTATTTTCAGTAAGAGTTTTAATCTTATTATTCTTATCTTTTAATTGATCGTGAGCATTAACTAATGTATTAGATAGAGTTTGTATTTTATCATATTCTTTATTAGTATTATTTACTTGCTCGATAAAGTCGATAAAAGAATCCTTATCTTCTTTTGATAAAATATAATTATCTTTATTTAGTTTTGATGTTTTAAGTTTATCAATTTTATCTTTTATATCTTTAGAGTTTTGTTTTAACTCTGAAGATTTTTTATTAGCTTGTTTTAGGTTTTCGGTATTTTTTTCAATTTGCTTTTTCATTTCTATATAGTTATCCATATCAGATACATGAATATCTCTATTTCTTCCTTTTTGTTTTTGTTTTAAAGTAGAATCTAAACTATATACGTGATTAAATTCTTCAATACATAAAGTTCTCATTTTGTCTTGTAATCTTATTAAAGATTCTTTAGTAAATACATCAGATTTACCAACTTGTTTTTCCATACCATTTTTATTTTTATATTTAATAGGAACACCAACAATATGTAAGTGTGGACTTGTTTCATCATAATGAATTATAGCACTAACTACTTTAAAGTTAGGAACAAGCATTTCTAAATCATCAACTTGTTTTTTATAAACTTCAGACATTTTCTTCTTAAAATCTTCATCTTTAGTATCCCAATATTCTTTATCTCCAAGTTCCAGTATTATTTCACAAGCAAGATCCTTTTTCTCATTGTTAGATACATTATCAAAATAATTATCAATCATACGACTAGGTCTAGTTTGTTTAGAATTATATTCTAGTCTTGCTTCTTCAAACTCACTTAAATATAATTCCTTTACATCATCAAGTGGAGAAGAAGTACCTCTAACTATTTCTATTAGCTCTTGATTATCATCATATTTTCTATAATTATGTTTATCTACTTTTGATAATTGTCTTACATTTTGAATAGCATTATTGGGTAAAGATGTTGTTCCACTTAAATTGTTTTTACCATTTTGTTTAGATATGTTTTTTCTATTTTTATCACTACCTAAATGTAATGAATAGGCAAGTTCTGACATAGTTTCCTCCTTTCTAGAAGTGACCACTCAAGTGGTCATTTTGGTCATCCAAAATTTCTAACCCCCTAGGAATTTTGTACGTTCCATACAAAATATCCAGTGGGCTAAGGTTTAACACCTTAGAATCCGTTTACTTTATTTCACAATAACCAAAACTTCGTAATGGCTAAAGTTCATAAAGTTTTTTTTAAATTGCTATCGCCACTTTCATTTACTTCGTAAACAAAACGTGCCACGCATTTTAAAAATCCTCTTCGGTAACATTATCTGGTATTGTTTCAAATACATCTCTAATGTTTACCTTTATATCATTCGGGTTATTCTTCGTAGCAAGCATTCCCATCGATAACCAATTTTCATTTTCATTGTTATCTTTTTGTAATGGGAATACTCTAATAGGAACTTCATTTCTTTGAAGTGGTCCTATATCTAATTTTTCAGTTTCTTTATAATAAGTTCCTTTATATAAATTAACCTCATAATATTCATTTAATCTACATAGATGTTGCATTACATCTTTAATAGGTAAGTATTCACTATACCTTATATTTGTATCGACACATATACCATTAAAATCGTATGTAAGAGGTCTTTTCTTATCGATATAACCTTTCTTATATAATTCTTCAAAATCACTATAGAAAGTACTTCTAAAGTTAATTTGCTTAACTTCATATTTGTTTCCTTTAAGTTCAAGTTCTATATCATCAATATATCTCATAACTATATCAGCTCTAGTATCTCGATCTAGTAAATCCCAATTATCATTAAAAGCATAATAAGATATTGGAAGTTTTATTTTATTAATAAAATCCATATCTCTTTTTAAGAGTATATCTTCAGTAGTAAAGTTTAATTGTCCTGCTTGTGAGTTTTCTAACAATTTAGAATTAACCATTTCAATTTGATTTTCTATTAATTTAGATTCTTGTTTAAATTCTTCTTCCGTAAATAGTTCATCAATATATGCTTTTCTAATTCTATCTCGTTTATTATTTAAAGATTTTAATTCTTTTTCTAATTGTTCTTTTGGATTATCTATTTTAGATTTTAATACTGGCAAGAAAAATTCATTAACGACATTATCGTATTCTAATATGTCGGCTAGTAAAACTTTTATTTTATCCTCAATTTTATCCTCGTGAATATTGCCTTTACAATTCTCACACCTATAATAGAAATACCATTTATCAGATTTAATCTTATGTGAAGCACCACCAGCAAGTATTCTTCCACATTTAGGACATTTTAATTTTTGTAAAAAGATATAAGTTTGTGTTCTCATATAGTTCTTTTGATTTTTCTTTTTTTGAACTTGGCAATTATCCCACATTTCTTTGCTTATTATTGGCTCAATAACATCTTTATAGTAAGTAGGATGATTTGTTCTTTTACCATGTACATAATCTCCTTTATAGACTTCATTTGAGATTATTCTTAATATTCCTGTATCTTTCCAATTAGTTTTACCTAATATTTGTTCTTCATTAAATATAGTTGCAATATTATAGTAAGATTTGCCTTCAAAATATAAATTATATATTCTGATAACTGTATCTTTTGTCAGTGGATCCGGTACTAATTTTTTATCAACATGTTTATAACCAAGTGGAGCACGAGCAGGAATATGTCCTTCTTTAATTGCACCTGCTAAACCAACTTTAGTTCTTTCACTTGTTCTTTCTATTTCTTGTTGAGAAACGCTTGTTAATATTCTTGATATCATTTTACCATTAGCATTTGTTGTATTTATATCATCATTAGCACAATCTAAATAAGCATCGTTTTCTTCTAAAAATTTTAATATATTTTCCCAATCATAAACAGAACGAGTTAATCTATCCAACTTTAAAACAACAATAGTATTACATTTTTTATCTTTTATATCTTGCAATAATTCTTCAAAAGCCGGTCTATAATTGCCTGTTTTAGCACTTATACCAGAATCTTTATATATTTTATATACTTCATATTCCTTGTATTCACACATAGCCCTTAAACGTTTTTCTTGTTCCTTTAAACTGAATCCTTCTCGTGCTTGATCTTCGGTACTAACTCTAATATAAAGACCTGCAATTTTATTTTCTACATTCATTATTTATCAACTCCTTTTATCAACAAAAAAGGGAGTCAAAAATACTAGTTCAAACTAATACCTTTGACTCCTCTTAATTTCATATTATATTTTTTATTAATTGTGTACTTGACCATAGATGTACCTCGCTTTCTAATAAAAGACGGATACTGCTTGTCATTTATTGGTTTTATATAATATACTTTTAAATTTGATTTGTCAATCCTATCAACAAGTATTAGTTTATTTTATATAATTTTCTAATTCAGATAATTTAATCTTATTTGATAAATTTTCTATAAATATTTCATTAGAATAGTTAAAAGCAAGAAAAGTAATATCATTAATAATAATTCTATGTGGTTCAATATAAGTTAAGTTCGTCTTGTCAATTTTTCTGATACTACCATTAATAATAGTTGGTTGTACTTTAGCAAATTCACATATAAATTCAATTTTCTTTTTAAGTGATTCTTCTAATGAAAGTTCTTCTTTAATAATCTTTACCATAGCTCAATCCTTTCTTTTTAAAGTAGGATAGTTTTTTAAAACACAAAAAAACTAATCCATTTCTAGATTAGTTATTTATCAAAACTCGAAAAGTTCGAGCAGATTTCACTATGGAGCCTTAACTATACACGTATGCGAAAAATTGTACTCCCAAGGTTGATTAAACCAACTGATAAATAAATTATATCAGATATTTGGATTATTTCAAGTATATCCACCGTTTTTTATTGGAATGTGATATAATAAACAAAAAATTTTAAATAAAGATTTAGGAAGTGATTATACATGATAGAAATTAAAAATAAAATCTATAATTCAAAAGAAAGGAAAAAACAGATAAGATTTAATAAATATATGACTTTAAAAAAAACAATTAGATTAAAGTTCAAAAATTTAATTCCTCTTAATGAAAATGAAAAGATTTTATATACTGATGAATATGAGTTTAAAGATAAGATTGAAAAAATAGATAAAGAAAAATATTTTGCATTTAATAAAAGAATACATATTTTATCTGTAATACATAAAAATGAAATAGATAATTTTTATTACGGTTTTGATTCTCTCGTTAAAAAGAATCCTTCTAAAAATTCTTTTTCTAGAATTATTCTGGATGATAGATTAAAAAACTCTATCTTGAGTTATAAAAATAAAATAAATTCTGGCGGGTGGATTAATTTAGGTTATATAAGCCCTAAATCTTCTAATTTATTAAATGTAGTAGATTACTTTCATATATTTATGTTTAATTTATCGGATGATTATATTGGTGTAAGTTTTGTAGCAACTTTAAATGAATGTTTAAATAAAGAATTAAATGAAATAATGATAAGCAGCATACCTAATGAAACAAATTATCATAAGTATTATGTTGGCAATAAAAAATATATAAATAAGAATTCTTGGAGTAAAAATATTATTAGAAAAAATAAAGTAGATGATTTATTATTAGAAATAAAAATGAGATGTTATGATTTTTTAAATTCTTATATTAATTTATTTCCAATTAATAATAGTTCACCAATTACATTAGATGAGTATTCTACTAATTATGAACTTACAGACAATAGTTATTTGCTTAGATGCTATGATTTTTATATTTTTAAAGAAGAACAAATTTCAAAGAATTTAGATATTATAGTAAATCACGGCCAAGGGAAAAATTTTAAACAGACATTTGAAAAAGTTGATTTCTACTTTGAATGTGGATATAAAAATGATAATAATAGAAGCGCACGATTGCTAATAAGTATTCCAAAAGAAAATAATGATAATTTTTTCGAAGATTCTTCTTTATTAGCAATTTATAAGTGTATTCTCAACTTTTATTTTAATATTGAATTAGAAAAATATATCGTTAAAAAACGTGAACTTTTAAATAATACATTTAAAAGTAAAAAATATAGTATTTACGATGACTACATTAATGTTAATAAAATGATAAATATTTATAATAGTATATTGTGCAGTATAGATACAGATACCGAGTTTGACGAATATAATGATGATAAAATATCTAGATCACTAAAGTATCAAAATGAGAGGTATCAATATTTAATAGATAAAAATAAAGAATTGGATAGAGAATTTTCAAATATATTGATGGCGAAAAGTAGTAAATCATCGTTAAATCTATCTAGAATATCTATAATACTTGCCTTACTATCACTAATTGTTACCATGTTATTTTCAATATTATCATATACCGAAAATAACAATAATAAAAATAAAACTAAAGAAAATGAAAATATAATAAATGATATGGATAAATAATTTTGTTAATTACATAGAATATTAGATTATTTTATAGTATAATTTTAATAGAGATAAAACTTTTTAAAGGAGGAAAGAATAATGAAACAGGAACTAGTCAGAATTAATTCTATTGATGATATAGAACAAGTTGGTATATTATATGCACCTAATAACATTACAAATAAAATAGTAATCCATGTTCACGGATTAAATGGTAATTTCTATGAAAATAAATTTTTAGACACTTTAGCAGAAACTTATACAAACAAAAATTATGCTTTTTTAACTTTCAATAATAGAGGCAAAGATTATATTTCAGAGTTCTCGAAAGGTGACACTTCTATTATTATAGGTGGAAGTTTAGAAAGGTTCAAAGATTGTTTATTAGATATTGAAGGTGTTATAAATTGGGCAAAGGAAAAAGGCTATAGCGAAATAACGTTAGAGGGACATAGTTATGGCTGCAATAAGATTTTATATTATTACAATAAAAAGAAAGATGATAGTATAAATAAAATAGTTTTATTAGCACCTTGTGATATCCCTTCTGAAGGTAAAAAATTCTTAAACAAAACAGAATATGAAATAGCTAAAGAAGATTCTACTAGGCTTGTAAACGAAAGAAAGGAACAGGAATTAATAGATTTCTCTGTTATGGCTAATGGTAAGATTGCTGCCGGGACATATTATTATGATTTTTTACCTGGTGGAGAGAATGATTTTATTAGATATGGTGATGGAGAAAATAGCAAGAGTCCAATTCTTAATAGCATAAATCTTCCTGTTTTAATTATTTTTGGAAACATTGATGAGTGTGTTTTAACTCAACCTATTGAAATAGTAAAAAAATATTTAGAAAACAATATATCAAATTGTAAAATTGAAGTAATTAATGGTGCAGATCATTCTTATACAAATAAGTATGAAGAATTAGGCAAAGTTATTGAAGATAATTTTTAAGGAGAAAGGTAATATGAATGAAACATTTAAATTTTTAAAAGAAAATACACAAGTTAATTATTTAGCTACTGTAAAAGGAGATAAGCCAAGTTGCAGACCTTTTGGAGATCCAATTATGTATGATGGCAAGATATATGTGATAACAAGTAAGCATAAAGAAGTTTCAAAACAAATTGCTGAAAATAATAATGTTTGTATTGTTGCTTATGATGATGAGAATTGGATTAGAATTAATTGTCAACTAATTGATGACAGCAATAACGTAGCTGTTAAACAAGCTGTTATTAATGAATTTGATTGGGCTATCGAAGCAGGATATACTCTTGATAATCCAGACTTTCAAGTTTTATATATGGTAAATGTAGATTCAACTATTTATGATGAAGAAGGAAATGTCATCTCAACTTACAATTTTTAAATATATAAATTATAAAGACAATGCTTAGCCGGCATTGTCTTTGTCGTTTCTAATAGATGATAAATATTCTTTTATCTCACTGTTTTGTATTTTTAAGGCTTCTATTTTAGTCCCAATTGCTTGTTCATTTTCAAAATAACCTAGATAATGAAATTTATTTTTTACTTTGATTAAACAATCGATATTTTCTTCTAATGTTTTAAGAATTTTTTCTATAATATATTCACCAATACTATTTTTTATTTCTTCTTTAACTTCTGGATTTTTAACTTCATATCCTATAATTAAATTTCTAATATATTCAGATTGAGATAAGTTTAATTTTGAAGAATCTCTTTTTAAAATAAATTTTTCATCATCACTTAAAAATACATTAATTTTATTATTTCTTATTCTCATAATTTAAGGTCTCCTTTCTAAAATTTAAGGGTATGGGAATTCCTATAATAGAATTTGTGCGGGAATACAAATTCAGTGCTTGCCAGACAAAATATGTGAGTACGTACTCACATATTTTCAGTATAAATCAGTTCTTTTAAGATTATTTCTTCTGCTGTATTTTTATAATTATTCATTAATTTCATCCATTCAAGTTGGTTAATTTCTTTATTTTTTTCAGATAGTTTTTCATCTCTTTTTTTATAACTTTCTATTAAATTGCTTAATAAAGTTTCCGCATCTTTACTTACTGAAATAAGATGATTAGTAAGTTCACCTTTTATTAAAAGTGTAGTATAAAGTGATTTTTTATGTGCTTTTAAATAATCAAGTCTTAAAATTCCATACTTATTAATTGGTCCTTTTTTATTATTTTTTAAAATTAGATTTGGTAATTCATAATCACCAGTTCTTGTATATTTTAATTCCATAATTTAATCATTTCCTTTCTTATTTGGTTTGTTAGGATTGTAAGTAACAATTCCATATTTTGTTTCTATATCTTCCTTATTTATAATTGATTTTGTTTTTATTTCAGTAGGTGTTATAGGTAATATTCTTATAATTTTTTCATCTTTTTTAGGGATAAATTCTCCAATAATATTACCAGTTTCTTTATCAATATTTTCATAAATTTCATATAATTTTGTTTCATAATACTCATTTAATCTATCTAAATATTCTTGTACTTGTTCGTTAGAAATATTAGGACTACCAATAATAAATTCTTCTTTACCATTTATCTCAACTGGTACTAATACATCTAG
>ULOD01068945.1_pt1 | contig 62090 bp, 44 predicted proteins | sample 1952351 | NCBI WGS metagenome assembly ULOD01 (sample SAMEA4835596, study PRJEB28245) | human gut metagenome | biome: gut microbiome; material: fecal sample | place: Denmark | collected 2008 | reverse complement strand
AGTGGTACTACTTTAGTAGAAATTGTTAATGGTGGAATAGTAATTGGTACTACAACTGGTACCGCATTTGATGGAGCTCGTGGTTTGAATAATGAAAATATATTAAAAAGTGTTCCTAATAAATTAATTACTAACGTATCTGTAATTGCTCAAGGCTCTAACGATGATGTTATAATTCGTACTACTTATTCAGAAAGAACTAATAACAATGGTAGTTATACGGCTAATAAATATAAAGACTATCAACTTCCAGAAGCTAATCAAGGAAGAGCTGGTCTAATGTCAGGTGATGATAAGACTAAATTAGATAGTATATATAATGAATATATTATAAATGATGAAAATTTCTTTAGTGTTTCTCGAGGATACGCTTTTACATTAACTACTTGGGGAAAATCTAATTTTAATGCTTTTAGAGATGCTATTTTAGATGGTAAAAAAGTACAATTATATTTATCTTCTTATGAAGATGGGGCTGAAGCTAATATTAATGTTCCTTGTGAAGTAGCTGTTAATGCTAAAACTTTAATTATTACTTATGTTATTCCAGATTTATTAAAACAAGTTAAAGCAACTTTAACTATTAATAACAATAATGATAATGTTTCTTGTTCTATTACTAATGTAATAAATTTAACTGAAGCAGGATCTGGATTAACTATTGGTACTACATCTGGAACAGCTTTTGAAGGTAATAGAGGTTTACGAGCTGAAAAAGATATTGATGAACTTCAATCTTATACTAAGAATGGAGTAGTATCCAATGTAGAAAGTAGTAGTAATAGTAGTGGAGAACTTAAAGTAACTCGTCGAATTAATGATAGAGGAACAATTGTTAATTTAGAAAGTTATATTGCTTTACCGCAAGTAAGTTCTTCTAAAAACGGTCTAATGTCAGGTGATGATAAAACTAAATTAGACAGTATATTTATAGTCAAACTTACAGGAACTGATTTAACTTCTGTAGATGAAGATACTGATATTAACTCTGTAAAAAATACAAATATTGGTATAACTGAATTTGATGGTATATTAGAATCTCTTAATTCTGATAAAAATGTAAAGATATATATTAATGAATATAATGATGCTGTAAAACAAACTTTTAATATTAATTGTGATATTGCTTTTAATTATAATTCAAAAGAAATTTTTATACAATATGATATATATGATGTAAATAAAAGAATTTATGCAAGTTTATATAAAGATGGCGATAGAGTAAGTTTAGAAATTCTTGCTGTAAAAAATAAATATACTAAATTTTATTATATAGATTCTAATATTTTATATAATCCTACTAAAGGCAAAAGTATTAATTTATCAGCTGCTCAATTTAGTATGCAACAATTTGATGAATTAGTAAGTGATATTCAAAAGAGAAAGGATTTTTGTGTTTATAGCACAGTATTTACTTCTAAAAATAGCGATGTAAAATATTATAGATATAATATTAATTGTATTGTAAACTCTAATACTCAATTATTGTGTAATTATATTAATCCTTTAGATAACACTTATATAAAATTTACAATGAATAAACTTACAACAGATGTTCAAATTGTTATAAATGAAAAATATAATATTATAAATACTGTAGATGTATTAAATACTATTATGTCTGGATTAGTTTTAAACCCTACTTCAGGTAATCAATTTGAAACTAATCAAAGATATTCTTCTTCTGATACTTTAATTCAATTAATAAATAAATTTATACAAAATAGTGGATATAATGATTTTAGAATTGTTCATTCTCCAACTACTATAAATTTTGTATTTGGAACTACTATTAATAATTCAAATCCTATTGTAAATGTATTATCATTTGCGAGTGATTTACTTATAGGAGCTCCTGTATTAAGAATTTGTTCTAAAGCAATTGATTTTAGTGAAGTAGCTACATTAACTTATGCAGAATTAAATAATACTATTAGAGATGGTAGTTGGCGATCATTTGAATTAGATTTATCTAATATAGGTTCTGGTGGTTCTGACTATACGTTACCTATTGCTTCTGCAACTACTTTAGGAGGTATTAAAATACCTGCAGATGGACAAATGACTATTGATAAGGATGGAAATTTATATCCTAATGCTGCAACTTCTATGACTGCAGGAGTTGTTACCCCCACTCTTAAAAGTGGATTATCTATGGATGGTTCTTCTATTAGTGTTACTTTAGGAAGAAAAGATATAAATTTAGGAACTCTTAAGCCTGGAAGCACTATTATTGGAGGACGCTATTATATATATGATGATTTAGTTGTAGGAATTGCAACTCCCGGTTTTAAGTTAAACAATAATATTAATAGTTGGGAAGATCCTTTAGCTATTATTATTGTTAATAGAAGAAATCCTGGAGGAATGTATTTTGATGGCACTAATGTAAATATGCTAACGACTATTAATGATTGTACTAAAATTGGTGCTGTTTTTATAAGATATTTTCAAAGTGGTAGTAAAAATGGATATTTTGTATGGGCGGTTCCTAGTGCAATATAATAAAAATAAATAGCTATTTTAAGCTAATATAAATTAAAAAATCATAATTTAATATATTTATATTATTCAATAAATTTTAATTTTGTATTAGCTTAAAATAGCTTTAAAAACTATAATATTATTTTAATTATGTCTGGAAAACAGTTATATTCTAAAACTAATAGTAATTATAAAGAAATTACTCCTTTAACTTATATTCAAAATGTTATTGATGAGAATAGTAAAAATTCTTTAGATAAAATATTAAAAATTTATAATCATATTTATATTGAATTTGAAAATAATAATACTATTACAAGAAATAAAGTTCCTAAAGAATTAAGACGTTGTGGATTAACAATAACATATTATGATAATATTAATAATAAATTAATTACTGAAAGATTTAATAGAAATGATAATGTAGCAAGTAGTAATACAGCTTGGTTATTAAATAAACATTGGGATACTCTTTTATATGATAGTGATATATTCGAAAAAGGAATTAAAGTTCATATTCCTGATTCTTCTATAACTATTAATATGTTAAGTGATTCTCTTAAACAATTATTTGAAAATAAGAAAGGAGTTATTATTAATTATCCTGATGAAGAAGATTTAACTATTCAAAAATCCACTTTTAATTATAATACTTCTGTATTACAATTTAAAGATAGAAATGTTGATCCTATTAATTTTATTAGTGAAGGAATTAAAGTTATACGTCGTAGATTTTCCCCCGTAAAGGAAAACATAGCGGAAGCTAATGGAATGTATACTTTTTATGATTTTATTAATATTGATGGTTGTCAAGATAATTCTGTATTATATATTGATAATGATATACTTACTTTAGCTAATGATGATGTTATAGTATATGATGTATATAATCATAGATTTTGTGCAAGATCTTATAAAACAATAGATAATGTACAAAAAACTGCATATTATGTAAATTGGAAATCTTCTATTGACGAATATGGAGATAGTATAGATTATAATAATTATAATAAAATAGATAATAAATTTTATCCTTTATTAAATAATATTTATATATGTAGTTCTGATCATAAAAAATATTATTTTACTAATGAATATAATATTGAAGAAGTAGTAAATGAAATATATACAAGTTATAAAAATATTATTACTCAAAAAGATTTTGATAAACAAAGTACTAAATATATTATTAAATATGATTTTGATTTAAATGGTAAAACTATAAATATTCCAGAAGATTGTACTTTAGTATTTAATGGCGGTAAATTAAAGAATGGAATAATAAAATTAAATAAAACTTTTATTGAAGGCGCTATTAAGGATATTAATGAATATTTACCAGAAAATACAAGTCCTAATTTTGGGGATGGTCAAATAGTATATAATTATAAAGAATTACATATATGTAAAGTACAAGAAGATGGTACTTCTGTAATGTTTACTATTCAAACTAAATAATAAATATAATAAAATTATAAAATTATGATTAATGAAGATAGAATGTTAAAAACATTAACATTTGTTAATGTTCATAAACACATAAAAGCTTTATTTATAATGATTATAAAATGGCTTGGAATTATTGATGATACATTAGAAAAAAAAGCCGATTTAATTGGTGGAAAAGTTCCTGCTGAACAACTTCCATCTTATGTAGATGATGTTATTGATATTGCTGCTTTTGTTACTAAAACAGAATTAGTTAATAATATAGGAGAAGCTAATTATACTAATAAAAGTTTTATTGTAAATAGTCCTACTTCTGATTCTTTATATAATAAAATAGTAATTACTAATGCTAATACTTCTCAAAATGATTGGGAAATTATTGATCCTGAAGATGGAAAAATTTATATAAATGAAGCCAATAATCATAGTTACAGATGGAGTGGTAATAGTTTTGTAGATTTAGATAAAAATTTTAATGATAGATTAAATGTTATTGAAAATAAATTATCCATTATTAATTTAAGTGGATTAACTAATAATTATGATTTAAGTACCGCTACTGATGGAATTTCTACTTTAAAAGTTAAATTATTAAGTAATGATAATAGTGCTAATATGTTATTAAGAATAGTAGATACTAATAACAAATCTTATCATTGCAAAATATTAACAAGAGATTATACAACAGTAAGTACAAATATTAGTATAAATATTGATATAGAAAATAAAGGATGTATTCAAACTTATAATATTACTGATGATAATATTACTTTAATAAATAATGATGCTACTTTATTTATTACAAGTAATACTAATAATAATAAATTAGAAATTAATAAAATTATCCCTAATGTAACTACTGCTCATATTAGTTATAATAATATTATTTATACACAAGTAGATTTAGCTGATGATAATAATATTAAATTTATTGGCTATAATAGTAATGGTATTTTAAATTATTATGCTTTAATTAAATCTACTGGTGTTGTACAAACTATGAATACTTATAATATTAGTAAAACTTGTTTATATAAAGCTAATTTATCTTTAACTGATAATGAAAAACAAAATATACAAGAAAATCTTAATGTTTTATATTTTACTACTAATACAAATGAAGCAAGACTTGCTCAAATACAAAAATATAATTTAAAAAATAAAAAAAATCAATCATTTTCTTCTGTATATAATATTAATAATGTAATATATTATGGAGTATGTAGTATATATTCTGATACTGAAATGTCTTTAACATCTTTTAGAAAATATAGTGTAATTACTAATATTATTAGTTTAGATACTGGAGAAGTAATTACAGATTTTATTATGTCTTTACAAGAAATATTTAATTATCAAAGTTATAAAGTATTAGGAGGAAATAAAATAAATAGTAATGATTGGTATAGTGCTTTAATAAATTCTACATATCCTACATCTATTATAGTTAAAGAAGATAATATAACTAATGCAGTTGATGATTCCACAGCAAATAAAATATCAATAAGTGGAAAAATTATATATAAACCAACAGATAATAAAATTATTGAATTTAGTAGAGGAGAAGAAACAGAAGATGCTATATATTTTATAAGTAATTATAGTGCTGATCAATATAAACAACTTAAATATAATAAATCTACTAAAAAATTTGATGCTGTGTCTATAAATAATTATACTGGAAGTTCTTTATCTATATCTGATTTATTTATTGATATTACAGGAAAATTTGGAAATATTACTAATGAATTACATAATCAAATTATTAATGCTCCTGCAATAATATTTAATAATGTTATATATTTTAAAACTTCTACTGTTGATAGAATTAAAATTCATTTTATAAATTATGAAGAAAATGGAGATCTTAGTGAATTAATATATACTATTGCAAGTAAATCATTTACTACTAATTCTGTTAGTAATACTATAATAAATAAAGAAGTTATTATTTCTAAAGCTATGAAAGATATTGATCCTGCTGATATATTTACTACAAAATTATTACGAACTATTAATATTATTGAAAATGCAAATAGATTAAATATAATAGTTAAAGATAATTCTTCTATAAAACAACCTTTAACTATATTAAATGTTTATAAAACATTGCAAAATGGTGATTTGATTACTGCTAATTATTCTATAACTTGTGCTTTTAATGGAATAATATATTATGGAAATGTAGAAAATAATGTATACAATATAACAGCATATAAAACTTTTTATTCTTTATTATATTCTTAAAATAATTATGTTTAACTTATAAAAATTACAATTATGAAAGATTTAATTAAAGCTATTTTTCAATTAGATGTTCCAAAATGGATTAAGAGAGTATTTATAAATTATTTTGAAACTAATAAAGATAATATAAATACTATTAATTCTGAAATTGCATCTATAAAATCTAAAAATTCTGGACAAGATAGTAGCATTTCTTCTATAAAATCTAAAAATTCTGAACAAGATAGTAGAATTTCTTCTATAAAATCTGAAATTTCTTCTATTAAATCCAGATTAGATGCTTTAGAAGCTAAATAATTATGGAAGAAAATATAATTAATAGTATTATAGATAATTTTGACTATGTTTATATTTTAATGGTCAATATTATTACATATGGGTTAATAAAAATTTTTGATAGTCTTAACGGGCCTAAACCTGTTTCTGTATTAGCTAAACGTATAATTACTACAATATCAATGATAATAATGTTTTGTATTTATTATTTTAATGAATATGAAAATATTATTAAATTAATAAATAGCTCTATTGCCGCTCCTTTAATTTGGAGTTGGATTTTACGTCCTATTATTATAAAACTTAATCTTGGCTATAAACAAAATGATATTAGTAAAGAATAAATGGTTTCCATTTGGAAATTATAAAGCAATTAATATTTGTGGAATAGTTTTTTATAAAGGTGATAATTTAAGCGATAAAACTATTAATCATGAAAAAATTCATACTAAACAAATGATAGAATTATTATTTATATTCTTTTATTTATGGTATGGAATTGAATATTTAATCATTAGATTATTTCACAAAAAACAAAATGATGTTTATCATGATGTTTCTTTTGAAGAAGAAGCTCATAATAATGATGACAATTTAAATTATATTGATACAAGAAAACATTATGCTTGGTTTAAGTATATTAAAATTAAAAGTAATAATAATAAAAAATAATAATAAAATATTTGTTTATTAAATATAAATTATTTCTATTATGTGCAAAGTGGATACCGGTAGTTACAGCTATCGGTATCCTTGTTACCAATACTATTGCTTATTATGGTTGTAATGATATAGTAGTAGATATATTTAATTTTAATATTGGTACATCAGTAGCAGGAGTAATATTAATGTATGTTTGTGGTTATGCTTTTAATTTTTGTATATGGCATAAACTTGTTATTACTTATAATGCACTTATTATAGCAATAGTATTTATTATTAGATATTGCATAACTGAATGTTCTTATTCATATTTATTATTATCATATTACATATTAGCAGGAATAATACTACTGTTAATATTATATATTCACAGCAAAAAAAATATTAGTAACCGTTTACTAATAGTATCCCTTAACTTATAGCGAGTTAAGGGATTTTTTATTATCATTGTGATACATTTAATAGTGTTTGCAATATTTGTGATGTGGATATTCACAATTATAATCCTTGTCGTGTAGATAATTCGACTTCTACTCCTGCTGCATAGTAGATAGCTCGCATATCTTCCTTTACGGGGGAAATACTTTGAGCTTTAACTTGAAGTATTCCCCTCTATTTTATTAATAATATAAATCATATAATTATGAATGCTCCTTATAGTTTTAATTTTAAATATGATCCTATTTTAGAAAATCCTTTTCGTTCTGAAATTGATTATAATAAAGAAATAGATGAAAGAGTTAGACAGTTACAATTAATGAAAGATAAATATAATTCTACTGTAAAACAAACTATTCAATCTGAGTCATTGTGGAATAAAATAGATAATGAAATTAAAAGTCTTAATGACGATCAAAGAAATATTCTTTTTAGTGATAAAAATTATATATCTATTGATACTCAACTTAAAATTCTTGTTCAAGAGGCTTTAGTTAATTCTGTAAAAAATGTTATAGAAAATTCTGAAATAGGAAATAAATTACTTACTCAACAATTAAATTTAATTAAAACTAATAAAGATAAAATAATTGCAGAATCTAATAGGGAACTTGAAACATTTAAAAAATTCCAAATTGCTGCACAAGCAAATCCTAATTTAACATATAAAGAATTTTGTGAAAATATAAATAATAAATAAGTTATGGTTAATAAAGATGAATTAATTAATAAATTAGTAGAATTTTTAGATATTAAACTTACTAATTTATCTAAGGACAATCAATTAATAAATGTATTCATTAGACCTATATTTTCAAGAATTATAAATAATAATATAGGAAAAGTAAATCAAGCGTTATCTATTATAGCTGATGAAAATGGTATGATAGACGCAGATGGAATACTTAATGATATGATAGATAATTTAATAATCTCGCCCGTAAAGGAAGAGAGAGGAATTAAGATTGGAGCTGGAAATGTTGAAATTAAAATTCCTTTTATTAATAAAGCAATTGCTTTAGATAAAGACGATATAAATGAATTTAAAGAAATGTTATCTAAAATACAACAATAAATATGAAAAATTTTGAACATATAATAGATCATTATAAAGATCATATTAGATAATGAAACTGCTTGGAATATTATTTGTAGATTTAAAGATATTGTAGAAAACAAAAATGATAAAGATAATGAAATGTTTTGGTGTATAATGAAAGATATACATGAAGAATTAAGAGGAAAACATTTTGATGAAGTATATGCAACTTATCAAGTAGATAATATGTATCATACTGATAATAAAGGTAATAAAATTACTTCTCCAATGTTTACTCCAATTGACGTTAGAAAACTATATGATAAGAAATTTAAATCTATAAATAGTAATATTACTTTTTGGGATGTTTATGTTGCTCTTAATGCTCAATATCACGATAATATAGAATTATATAAAGAATGGTTTGGAGAAGATAATATAGAGAATATTAAAGATAAAATTATAGAAAGTGCTATTGTTAATTGGTTTGAAGATGAAGATGCAGGTATAGAAAAAGTTTGGAATTATTTTAGAGCTATTTAAAATTATATGATTATTATTATTAGTAAGCGTCGATATATTTGTATCGGCGCTTTTATTATTTCTGTTAAAAAAATATTATTAAAATGCAAGTAATTGCAAATAATTTTTATATATTTAATCGAATTACTAATAATAATATTTATATTATGTCTTCTATTAATCAACTTGTTTCAGAGATTGCTCATATTGCGCAAGCTCCAAATAATGTTCCTCTTCGTCGTTCTATTAGGCAAGAAATTATACATTATAGAAATGAACTTATTAGAAAAAGTTATAATAATCATTCTATTTCTGATAAAGTTTTACAACAAAAATTTGTTGCTACTTTAATAGATATTTCTGATGGAGATATTGAAGAAGCTAAAGACCTTAAACTTCCTTTAATAAAAAGAACTTCTCAAAAAGTACCTCGTCCTACAAGATTACCTATTAATTTACCTTTTCATTCTGTTAGAACATTAGGAAGTGTTAATGTTTATGAAATACCTTTTACTAAAGAGGCAAGCGTTAGATTTAATAAATATCTTCCTGGTATGTGTAATACTATTGCTTATGATTATATTAATGAATATATTTATATTTATATAAATCCTAATACTGAATTTTCAGGTATTAATAAAATAGTAATTGAAAGCATATTTGAATATCCTCATATTATAGAAACTGAAACTGTTGATGGAAAAATTGATATTAATGATCCTTTTATAGATGATAATGAATTTTTATTACCCGAAGATCTTATAGGGCCTATTAAAGATATGGTTCTTCAAAGACTTCATTTAGAAATACCAAGAGAAGATAATACAATTTCTGTTCCTAATAAATTAAACGGTTAATATAATATGAAACCAGATATTAGTAATCAAGAACATTTTTATACATTTATTGGAAAATCTAAAATAAATGCTAAAGAAGCTGCAAGAAGTTTAGAAACTTCTTGTACTGTTAGAGATAATACTTATGCGTATTTAACAGAAAAGAAAGAATATATTAAAAATACTTTTAATATTGATTTAGATAAATATGAATCTGAATGGGTAAATAAAGTTTATAACAAATCCGAAGATTTATATAATATTGCTAAAAAGTTATTAGAAAAATACGAAAGTGGAGAGGAACGAATTGTTTTATTGCAAATAGTTAAATATTGTGTAGTACTTAAAAAATGTTATAATAATAGAATAGCTTTTGAATTATATACTAAACAAAAAAATATTAATTATAAACAATATTTAAATTATTTAAGAGATTATTATTATACTGTTCATAAATGTGTTTTACAAGGATATGCCTATAATTATGCTCATGGTACAGGGGATTTAATTGTTAGTATATTTAAAAATGTCAATCCTAAAACAGTTGTAGATTGGATGGCTACTAAAAGAAATAAGGAAAAGTTAATTAAAGAAGGTGTTAAAGTTTATAATGAATTAGAAGCTGCTTGGTATAGCGCTCGCGGAATAAAATATGATGGAGTAGATTATAGAATATTTAAAAATTTAACAAGTATTCATAAAATTACTTTTATAAATAGTAAAATTATTGTTAATAAAGAAATTGATTTTGAATGTACTATGTATGCTAAAAGAGATATTAAACATTATAGTGAACAAGAATTAGCAAGTATGTGTGATACTCGTGATAATGTTTATTATTTACCTTTATCTTTAAATAAGAAAATAAATGTTCTTCTTTATCGTTTTCCAGAAGATTATGTTAAATTTATAAGAAATGAAAGTCAATATGAATACGAACTTGGAGCGCATAATAGCAAAAATAGAAAACGATTTCAATCCTGATAATAGTGATTGGATACCTCGTGTTGCAGCGTGGACTATTGACGCTATGGCTCAATTAAAAGTATTTAATACTATTAAAAAACAAAGAACTCTTTCTGTTAATGAAAGAATAGCTATATCTCCTTGCCCTATTTCAGAGCAAGGATTTGCTGTTTATGATAGTAATGGTTGTAAAATAAATAAATTAGATAGTAAGAATAATCGCTGTTGTTCTTCCTTTACGGGGGAAAATCAAAAAGCTATTTCTGATACAGTTAGTATTAATATTAATAATTCAGCTAAATATGCTCCTAATGAATTAGCTGAATATACTAATTCTCCTAAATTTGAAGATAGACATATAATTAAAGATATTAGTTCTAATTTAGTTAATATTAATAAAAATTATATTATAATAGGAGATAATAAAATAGAATTATCATTTGATACTGATAAAATTATTATAGAAAATATTGAATTAGAAACTTATTATAGTGATTATTTTAAATGCGATTTACCTGTTATTCCTGATAATGGAAATCTTATAGAAGCTATTGCTTCTTATTGTATGTATAAAATGCTATTGAGAGGATATAAACATCCTGTTCTTACTCTTCAAGGTAATAATCCAGCAATAAATCCTTATGTAAATTGGATTAGTTTAAAGCCTAAAGTTAAAACTTCTATTGTATTAGATAAACAATTAGATATTTCTAATACTAATGCTTGGAGATCATATTTTTATAATTTTACTTTTATGTCTAAAAGCTAATGAATATTACTCCTAAATTAAGTTTAAATAAACATCCTAAAGATTGTAATTCATTATCTTTAGTTAATGCTACTAATGTAAAAGTTACTAACGATTTAACTTTAATTAGTAATGAAGAGGATTTAAAACGAAATGAAATTATATATAATACGCTTAATAATAAATTTGGTGGAAGTGGCCATAGTATAATAGGAACAATACCTTGTAATGATGAAATAATAATATTTGCAAGTGGGCAAGGAACAAGTGTCATCGCTCGTTATAATGAAAAAGAAAACAAATGTAAAATTATATATATTGGAAGTTTATTAAATAATATAAATAAAATTAAAGGCACTTTTACTTATAATATAAATAATGATTTAATAATAGCAATATCGCTATATAATACTAATACTGATGAGCCTTTACGAGTATTTAATTTAGGAAAATTTAATGATACTAATATAGATAATAATCAATTTAAAGATGAAATTTCTTCAATTATTCCAGAAGTTAAATTGCCTTCTATTGAAAATCATTATTATGTTAAAGGCTCTTGTTATAAAGGTTGGACATATTTATATATTAGATTTAAAATAAATAAAACTGATTATACTCAATGGTATAATTTTGGTTATCCTATATTTGTTGATGATATTTATAGACAACAAATATTTAGATATTGTTTTTATCAATATAGAGTTGGAAGAACTGCTGCTGAATTAGATTTATATAATGTAGATGATTATGATGGTCATAGTGCAGTTCCTATGGACGGATTTGGTACAGGATGCTATGATGGATTTAGTAATAATTCTGAAATATCTAATACTACTTTTGCTATAAATTTAAATTTTAATAATTTTAATAATTTTGACCAATATCAATTAGGTTTTGTTTGTGCAAGTAAAGCTTATACTAAAGCTTTTATTACTAATGATATAAATATATCAAATACTAATTATATATTTAATCCTAAATATTTATCTGAGGGAAGTATTACTGAATTTATTACTGCATATTATAATTATTATAATGTAAAAAATATAATTAATTATAAAAATAGATTATATATATCTAATTATAAAGAACAGACTTTAAATAAAAAAATAGATCAATCTATTATAGATAGTGTTTCTATATCATTAAAAGTAAATACTACTAATTTTGCTTTTTCATCTACAAATAAAGATATTGTAAGTACATTAAAACAAATTGTTACTTTAACTGAAAAACGAAATGATATTCGATCTGGTCAAGAACAATTAAAAACTCCTAAACAATATTTTTTAGATATAAATAGTATTTCTGCTATTACAAATCAAAGTATTCCTTTTAATAAAATATTAAATGTAGATAATTCTATTGATTTAATAGTAAAAATTACTAAAGAAGGCAATACTACTGAAGAAGTTATAAATATAAATTCTATAACTATAAAGAAAGATCCAAGCGATAGTTCTACTCTTCCTGGATATTGTAAAATAAAAATAGGAGAAGAAATTTATGATTCAATAGAATATTGTTTTAAAACTGATGTAGATAGTAAGGGAAATTATACAAATTTTAAAATATTTGATGCTACTAATTATATAATTAGTTTTCAAAAAAAATGTATAGATACTATTAGTTCATTTAATGATAGATTAAAAGAGTCTACATTAATTCCTGGAGAAGTGTATAGTTTTTATATTCATTATATAGATAAATATGGACACGCTACTAATGGATATAGAATAAATAATAAAACATACCTTACTACTAATGATAAAGATGGATATTTTATACCAATTAAACTATATATACCTAGTAGAAAATTGATAGAAGCGTATATAGCTGTTAATGAAGAATATACTTTAAAAGAATTTAAAAATGTATTAAATAGTGATGGACATTTAAATATATATACTATTAGTAAACTTAATAATGAATTAATCAGTTCTGGTTATATTTCTTTTAAAAGTGATATAAAAAACTATTTATTATCATTATATGGAGATTTATTTGCAGATAATATTACTAAATATGATGATATAAAAATAGCTAATATATTTAATAGCGGAAATGTAGACAGAGCCACTACTGGTAATTTTGGAGTGTATATTAATGAAAACAACGAAAGATTATTTAAAATACCTGAAGAAGAATATTATTCTACTTATGAAGGAATAGTGAATTATAAATACGAATTGCGAGTTACAGCTAAAATACCAGAAGATTATATAGGTTATTTTATTAGTTATGAAAAATTTGAGTCTACTAAAAAAGTAACAGGTTTTCTTACTAATAACGATGCGAGAGAAATTAGTGCAATCGAATATAATATTGGGCAAGGAGTTACTTTTAAAAATTATGAAAATAATAAAGTAAGCTCTTATATGTATTTATATAGTAGTACATTTGATATTAAAGATAGTTTATCTACTGATTATAATTTTATAAGAATAAAAGCTAAAAGTACTAAATATTGTAAACATAATATTAGTGGAAATATAACTGTTACTACTGAAGGAAATGATGGATTTATCGCAGAAATAAGTAAATCTGATATTCTTTACAGAAACAGTTCTATAAATTATGCTTATGATTTAAATAAATCTTTAATTAATTATACTGCTATACAAGATAAAATATATCCTATTGACAATTATAAATTAGTAGTAGCTGATTCTGTTAAAGATGACAGAGGAGGATTAAGTACCGCTATTAAGTTAAAAAATATAGAACAATTATTTATTTCTGATGATAAATATAGGGTAAATACATATATTGCAAGTCTTTATAATTATCATAATAAATTATATGTAAATAAAGAAAAAACTCTTATTAGAATAGGTAATATAATTTATGGATCTGGTACTATAAATACTGACATAAACGATGGCTTTAACGGAGTATATACTTATGATGGTGTAATTGTATATAATGGAAATGGGATTACATTTAATTCTGAAAATAATAATTTATATAATACTCGTGGAAAAGCAAATAAAAATATTCCTGATAATTCGGATAAAAATATAGGATTATCTGTACTTGATGAAACTTCAGAAAGACCTTTTCATTTAAATATTCCATTTTTAAATTATATTCAGTTTCCTGTTATAGATACATATTATTACGAAAGTAAATATTTTAATAATAATCCTCAGAATGTTATATTCTCTATAATGAAACCTGATGAGCAAGACGTTGATGCTAAAGGATATTGGCCAGGTTTAATTGTAGAACCAAAAAATTCTATTGATTTATTTAGTAATTCTCAAGGATCTCAAGATGACTTTATTCCTACTATTTATAACAATTATAGAGATGATATATTAAATGTTACTCAATTTGATAAGACTATTAGAAGAAGTAATGTTATTCAAGATGAAAGTGCTGTAAATGCTTGGAGACAATTTCCTACTGAAGGCTATAAAAATATTAATGAGAATAAAGGTATTATTACTAATTTAGTAGGTATTGGTGTTTATTTATTAGCTCACACTGAACATAGTTTATTTATGTTTAATGGTGATGCTACATTACAAACTAAAGACAAAAGTTTACAATTATTACAACCTGATGTTTTTGATACTAATTATGTAGAAGTATTTACTTCTGATTTAGGATTTGGAGGATTACAAGATGATTTAGCTTTTATTGTAGATCAATTTGGTTATATATTTTATAATAATGATTTTACCAGATTTTATAAATTTGATAATGGCCAATTATCTTTAATAGATCAAGATATTTATTTATATTTACAAGATAATAAACCCACTAATGTTAGATTTGGTAATGATAAATTTAATAAACGTTTATTAATTAGTTTAAAGTTATCTAATAATACTACTAAAACTTTAAGTTATAATTATGAATTAGGTAATTTTGTTAGTTTTCACGATTATAATTTTATTCAAGGTTATAATACTAAATCTAAATTATATTTAGTAAGCGGGAATAATTTATATAACGACATATATAATTTTACTGATGCTAAAAGTTATGGTACTTATGAAAGTTTAAGTTTTTCTACTACATATCCATCTTCTATAAGTATTATTCTTAATGAAGATTATGATGCTATAAAATTTTTAGAATTTATTAAATATAATGTTCGTAAAGTAAGTAAATCAAATAGTCTTGTTAGTATATCCCCCGTAAAGGAAGGTATGCAGCCTTATGCTGGAGATATATTAGAAATATTTAGTGAATTTACAAATACTGGAGAAATAGATATTAATATAGATACTACTAATAAATTTAATAGATATTCTAAACCTTGGTTTGAATTAGGTAATTGGAATTTTAATTATTTTAGAAATAAAATTTCTACTTATAATGGTAGCGGTTCTGATAAACTTACTCGTATTTATGGAAATTATATAGTTATTAAATTTACATTTAATAATAAAGATAAAGTTTGTATTGAATTTGAAAATTTAAATGGTAGTGTTTCTAAACAAAGAAAGTTATGAAAAAAGTAATTAAAACTGATAATAGAAAAAAAGCTTTTCTTGGTGCTTTAATTGGAGGAGTTGCAAGTATTGCTGGTTCGGCTATTGGTGCAGCTAAAAAACGTAAAGCTGAAAGAGAAAAATTGAAACAGCAACAAATTGAACAAAATCAAAATGATGCTAAAGCCCAAGCTCAAGCTCTTACTGCAAGTGTAGCTGATCAAGATTATGTAGATGAATATAATAAAAAAGTTACTTTAAAAATGGGAGGAGATAAAAAATTTAATGATAGAATTAAATCTAATAAAACTAAATCTAATCGTATATTTAAATGCGGTGGTCAAAAGAAAGCTAAAATGGGTTCTTTAATTGGGCAAAATGGAGTTGGTGGAGAAATTGGAGGTGCTATGTCTGGAATTGGAGGATTGGCTAATTCTTTATTTGCTCCAAGTTCTGCTCCTAAACAAGTAAAGAAAGCTGATGGATTTAGTACTACTGGCCCTAAAGTTGAAATAAAAACTCCTAATTATATGAATAATACTAATAATAACGATATTAATAATAATATTAATACTGCTACTAATCCTACTACTCAACAACAAAATAATCAATTTGTCGATCGCTCAAATACTTTACGATGCGGGGGCAAAAAACGTATAAAGCATAAATAAAAACTATTTTTAGGCTGTTATATTGATTGAATATTGAAAATAATATAAATATATCTAAATTGAAATACATTAAATTAAACAGCCTAAAATTTATTTATTAACTATAATATTATATGAAGAAATATATTTTAAATCCTAAAGTTGTTCGTGGAGGAAAAGCTATTCCTCTTGGTAATAACTTTTATTATATGCGAGGCAGAAAGCACGAACAAGGAGGTATTGATTTAGGTGCTGATGATAAGAATGGCCTTGAAGTTGAAGGTGGTGAAGTAGTTCACACCTCTAAAAACTCTATTAAAGTTTTTAGTGCAGTTCCTATGCTTAATGGTAAAAGTCCTGCTGAAAAAGTAATTAATGGTGAAAATGCCAATAAAGTATTTAAGGAACAAGAAGAATTTAAAGATAGAAATAATTATAATGATGATGGTAGTAAAAAATATCAAGCTGGTGGAAAAAGAAGATATATTGGAGGTAATACTAATGAAGCAAGACAAAAATATTTTGATACAGATAAAGAATTTACTGATAGCGTAAAAGTAATTGCTAAAAGATATAATATTAATCCTAATCTATTAGCAAGTAGAATGGCTAAAGAAGGGCCAATAGATAAAGCTATCAATTATTATAATAATACTAATGGAGAATTTGATAGAAGAGAAGTTCATGGAAGAGATTGGGGATTAGACGATACTGGTAATAATTTAAATGAAGGAATTATTACTTTAAAAGAGCCTTATTTAAATTATTATGATGAAGAATTTTTTAATGAAAAAGATAGAAAAGTTAATTCAGTATATTCTCCTGATTGGAATTTTGGTATTTCTGCAACTGCTGCTGAATTAAAATATAGAAGAGATGAAATGAAAAAAAGATTTCCTAATTTATCTGATGAACAATTAGATGCTGCTGCATCTGCTGCATTTAATAGAGGTGTGTATGGAGCAACTAAATATATAAAACAAGGTAGAGATTTAAATGAATATTCGCCTTTTATAAATATTAAAAAAATGGGTGGACAAGTTAAAAAAAATATATTTGTAGAACTTAATGTTGGAGGTAAAAAGAAGTTAGTGCCTGCATCTTCCTTTACGGGGGAAAGACAAAAAGCTCTAATGGGAATTAATGAAGATATTGATTATATTAATACTCCTAAATATAAAGGTATAATAGAAGAAGCAAGCATAACTAATCCTCGATTATCTCCTAATAATGTATATAAACAATTAACTAATGCCGCTGGTACAGATGATGCTTTAAAAATTAAAAAATTAAATAATATTCCAAATAATATTAATAATAAATTTAGTCCTGCTGCTGGGCATTTTAATGAAATTACTCTTGGAGATATTATAGGAGGAGTAACTAATACTATTGGATCTATTACTAATTATAATAGCAATAGGCGTACATTAAATAATATGAAATATAGTTCTGCACCTCTTCCTATTCAAGCAAAAAAACTTAAAACTCGATTTAATATTAATCCTCAATTAGATAAAATTAGAGAATATCTAAAAGCTACTAATAGAGATATTGATGCAAATACAGCAAGTTCTCGTGTGGCTCTCGCCCGTAAAGGAATAGCTCGCACTAATGCTTTATTACAAACTAATAATCTTTATGCTACTAAAGAAAATGCTGAAACCCAATTATTAAATCAAGATAATATGAATCAACAAAATGTTGCAGCTCGTAATGTTGAAATGTATAATAGGTGGAGAGAAGGTAAAAGTAATTTTGATAATATGTTATTAGAAAAACATGCTGAAAATACTTCTGATTTAATTAGAGGTTTAACTACAACAGTACAAGATATTATTGGTGGAATTGAACAAAGAAAAAATATTAATAATACTTTATCTACAATTGCTGCTGCAAATCCTAATGTAACTGCTGAAATATTAAAAGATTTAGGTGTAGATTTTAGTTATTTGATTAGAAATGGTAAAAGGATTAAAAATAAGAAAAATTAATTTATAATATTATGAAAGGTTTTAATCCTATTATAAGACAACGAGTATCTCCTATTAATTTAGAAACTGTTGCTAATACTTATAGAGAACTTGAACAAGGCCATCAAAAAAGTATGCAACTTGCTTCTCAACTTCAAACTGCAATGGCTCAGCTTCCTCTTAATGAAGCTGAAGATGAATGGAGGCAAAATAAAATTCAACAAATTAGGAATACTCTTGATAATAATTTAAATTATGGAAATGCCGCTGGGGCTTATGATGATTTAGTAAAAGCTCAAGGTGATATTACTTCTGATCCAGGTTTAATAGGTCGTATTAGAGCACAACAAGATTATACTGCATATTTAAATAATATTAATGAGCGACAAGATTTATCTGAATATCATAAAAATTATTATAGAGCAAATACTAAATATAGATATAATGATATTTATAATGATAAAGGACAAGTAATTGGAGGTACTAAATGGGAACCTAATGAAAGACCTGTGTCAAGTATAGATATGAATAAAATATATAATGAAGCTCTTAAATATGTTTCTCCTGATGCTGGAGGATATGAAAATACTACTTTTATAGATATTTCTACAGGTAAAGTATCTAATACTTATACAGAAAATAGTACTATGGCAAGATATAATTCAATAACTGGAAAATATGAGATTCTTCCTCCAGAAAAAATTAGAGCTGCTGTAGATGCTGCAATTAAAGCAAATCCTGCAATTAGAGCAAGTTTAGAACAGGATTATAAAATTGATAAATGGTATCATAGTCAAAATCCTAATATTGCAAATGATGTAATTGATCCAAAAGGATATACTAAATCTTTTGATCAATATGTAAATGATAAAATAGATCCATTTATTAGAGCTAAACAATATAGACGAATATATACTTCTACCGCTTATAATGATTCTATGATAAATGAAATCGCTAAAGCTAAAGTAACAGCTAAAGCAAATAATAGTGGAAATAATCAACAAATAAATAATTTTTTAGCTAATACTATTGTTGAAAAGGGCCCAAGAGCTCAAGTTAAAATCGACCCCGGATTAGAAGTTTTAACTGGAGTTAGAACTATTGGAAGTACTTATACTGAAAAATTAAATGAAAAATATCCTAATGTAAATATTCCTGAATTTAATTTATATACTACTCCAGATGCTTTAAGTACTTGGGCAAAAAATAATAATATTTCTGGTGAAGTAGTCATAGATGTTATGAGAGAATTTGATAATTTTAAAAGAGCTACTTTACCATATAGAGCTACTATTAATAATGTTATTGGAGATGTAAATGACCCAAATAAAATAAGTGCTTTTAATTTTATATCGCAAGTAAATAGTGGAATTATTGATGATATATCACCAGATGATACTGATACTATGAAAGAATGGAAACAAAGTTTTGCTAATATTACTGATAGATTATTCGGAGATAATTCTGCCGGCATAGCTATAACATTAAAAAATCAAAGAGATTTAGATACTTTTAAACGAAATATTGGAGATTTATGGGATACTTATGAAATTAAACAATATAATACTGAAAATGGAGATATAAGATTAGTTCTTTCTTCAGATCATAAAGATGGAACTTATAAATTTGTTCAAGCTGCAAAAGCTACAAATTTAGATAGTAGAGCTTTTGGAGGAGGATTAAGAAGAGAAAAATATACTTCAATTAGACGAGTAGACGAAAATGGAAATATTGTCCCTCTTGAAGTTCATTTTAATAATCCAAATAGAGAATTACTTATATCTCAAGCTGATTATCTTTATACTGATATAATAAAACAAGCTAATAAATTACAAGAAGATATTCTTCCAGTTGGTGATGAAGTTGTTGTTGATACTTCAGTTTCTTCTCATACAAATCCTGAACATTATATGAGAGATCAATTATATCAAACTATTAGTAATCCTGCTGATGCTAAACTTGAAAAAGATCGTAGAGATGATATTGTAAAAAGATATACTAATATATTTAAAGCTAATCCTCAACTTATGATTTCAGGTGATTATTTAGTAGTTGATAAAAATGGAACATTAAGAGATATGACTTCTGACGAAATAGAAGATGCTCGTATTAAAATTCCAACTTATAATGATAGTAATATAAAGCATCAATTAACATATGTTCCTACTATGGGATGGAAAATTAAAACTACTGTTACAGATGACAGTGATGTTAAAGAATATATATTAAAAGAAGGACTAAATGATCCATCTATTGATGCTGTTAATAATAGTATAAGCACTCAAGCAAAATTATTATTAGATAATGTTACATATGCTTATCAAGCGTTTTCTTATGATACTCCATATAGTACAGATATTGTTGTTAAAGATAAACATACCGGTAAATTTATATTACAAGATGAAGATTTAAGAACTATAAAAGAAGATATTTCTCTTCAAGATGTTGAAAAACTTGCTTTGTGGAGTGTTGTAGAAAATAAAGTACGCAACGGTGAATATACAGAAAATGATAAAGAAGCAATAGGGCAAGCTTATTATAATTCTCTTATAATTAAAGGTTTTGATCCAGAAACAGCAATAATGTTTACTAATGAGTATATAGAAAAATTATGAAACTTACACGTGAAGAAATGAATAGAATAATGAAAGGAGAGGGTAATAAACCTTCTCCTTTTTCTGATTTCGGAAATACTGATAATAAACCTTCTCCTTTTCAAGATCCTTATGGTTTTTCAGCTGTTAATAAACAAATTGAGAATCTCCCTCGATTTTCTGTTAGTAAAGAAGATTATGAAAATTTTGCTGATTATGATGTTTATTTAAATGCTTATACTACAAGAGAAGAAGCTGAAAAACAAAGAGCTAAAAATCAAAGTTGGATTGAACAAACAGGTCGCGCCGTTACACAAGCTGTTGCAAACGAATTTATTCTTGGAACGCTTTCTGGATTTTCTAATATGTATGATGCTGTTTATAATCTTATAGCTAATGACGGTTATAATGATTATACTAATGCAGTAAGTACAGCACTTGAAAAAGCTCAAGATTCTATTAGAGAACGATTTGCTATATATCAAGAAAATCCTGGAAAATCATTTGATATTGAAGATTTTGGATGGTGGGCTAATAATGCTATTAGTGTTGCATCTACACTATCTATGCTTATTCCATCTACGGGTACCATGAAAGGAATTAAAGCTCTTGGAAAAATAGGTAAAGGAGCCAAAACTGTTGAAAAATTATATAATAAAGGAATTTATGGTATAAGTAAAATTGCAGAAAAAAGTCATTTAACGTCTAATCCTGCAAGAACTGCTAAAAGTATAAATACTACTTTAGATCTTGGCGCAACAGCTGTATTAAGTAGAACTATGGAAAATTATATGGAAGCCAGAGAAGTTTATAAAGATATTTATGATACTTCCATAGAAAGATTGCAAAATTTTAATGATACACAAAGAGAAGAATTTTTTAAAAATAATCCTGAATTTGTTGGTTTAAGTAATGATGAAATAGCTAAAAAAATTGCAAGTGATTCTGCTGGAGAAACATTTTTTAATGATTATGCTATGGTATTAATGGATTTTGTTCAATTTAAAGCTATTAGTAGTCTATGGAAAGGAGCTTTTAAACTTAAACCCACAGCTAAATTAAAATATATAAATAAACAAGCTGCTAATAAATTAAATGCCGATGCAGCTAATATAGATATTGAACAACAATCTTTAATTAAAAGATTATTACAAGGCAATTCTACTTTTCTTGCAGAAAATTTATCTGAAAGTTTTGAAGAAGGTTATCAAGGTGTTCAAACTGAAAAAGGAAAAGAAGTTGCAGAACTTATATTTGATCCTACTTATAGACCAAGAGATTTAAGTTCTTATTTATCTAATCCTAAAATATGGGAGCAAGCTGTTTGGGGTTATCTTGGAGGAGTAGGTTTTCAAGCTGCTGGTAGAGGTTTAGGAAATCTTCAAAATAAAATTCAGGGAAAAATTAATAAAAAACGCATGTCCCCTGAAGATTATAATCGTAGTCAATTAACTTTTGAAAAGATTAGAGAAGCTGAAATTCTTGGTCGTAGAGCTAAAATTAATGATTATCTTGAGCAATTATCTTTACTCAATGAAGGAAAAAATCCATTTAAGCCTATTACGGAAAATGGAACTATTTCTGATTATGAAAATATAACTCAAGATGAAGCTGATATTATATACGATAGATTAGCAAATGAATTTGTAGTAGATATGGTATTAAATGCAGCTGATGCAGGAAATATTGAATTATTACAAGAATATATTACTAATCCAGAATTTAATAAATTTTTTGATGCAGCTAATATAAGTATTGCTAAAAATAAAACTAATTTTACTCAAGAGTTAGTTAATAGAATGAACAATACTATTGAATTATATCAAAATGAAATATATAAAGGTATTCATTCTATAGATGGTGATAATGATCAAATAATTAGAAATATTGCAAGAGAAAATGTTAAAAAATATTTTAATTTAGATTTAATTAATCAAGCTATTAATAGAATAGATACAGATATTACTAAATTAGATCCTAATGGCGAATTTAGTAGATATTCATATATTGATGAATATCAATTTGGAATACAACAATTAGTTGAAATTAATAAACGTATTGATGATATATATAAACTTAAAGATACTGATGATATTGTAAAGAATCAATTAATAAAAGAATTAAAAGAAAAGAAACAAAATATTGTTGATAGATTAAATAAAAATACTATTGTTGCAGAATTAAAAACTAAAGACTCTGGAAATATTATTATAAATGCTGATGAAAATTGGTTATTAAATAATGTAGATAATGATTATTATAATAACGATTTTTCAAATGTGCCTGACGCTATTTCTAAATTTATAGGAAATAAAACAGTTTTATTGTATCAAACTGATGATATTCGTAATTCTATTCCTACTACTAAACAACAATTACAAGATAGATATAATCAAATTAATAGAGTAGTAGATCAAACTGTTTCTAAAGCACTCAATGATGCTTTTACTAATATAGGACATTATATAGAAACTTCAGTCGATCCAACTAAAGCGTTTAATGATGTTCTTGCTAAAAAAGTTCCAGAATTAGAAAAAGATATTGAAATTTTAAATTTTGGAGCAAGTAATGATCTTGAATATTATTATTTGCTTAAAGAAATAAGAGATGAAGCTATTAATAAAATAGAAGCTATAAAAACTAATAATAATGATAATGAAACTGTTAATAAAGAACGAGAAGAAATATTAGAAAAACATCCTATTCCAACTGAAAAAGAAATTATTGATAATAATAATGAAACTACTAAAATTATTAATGATGTACAAAAAGCCACAGGTGAGCCTTCCTCTACGGGGGAACAGGTAAAAGCTCCAACCGAAAGTACTAATCCTATTATTCCTGATTTAATTGAAGATAGAACAGTAGTAGGTTTTGAGGAAGAACAAAATCCAGCTGAAGCATTAGCTTTACAAGATGCTATTAGAATTAGAGAAGCCATAAATATTCCAAGTAATGATGAATTAGGAGAAACTGATGTTACGTCAAGTGCTTCTTTGTTTGCTCTTCAGATGTATAGAAATAATAAAGATTTATATAAAGGACTTGATGGAGAAAATTTTAATAACGATAACGCTAAAACTCTTCTTTCTCAAATAGAAGATAAACTTGAGTTAGAAGGTTATAATAAAGATCTTATTAAAAGCGGAGCTATTAAAGGTTTAAAAATAGCTATAAAACATATTAATAATAGATTACATGCTAAAGGACTTCCTAATCTTACAGCTCAAATAATTGATAACATTGATGTTACTAAAAACGCTATTAGTCCAGCTATTCCTACATCTAAACTTAATGATACTATTGATAAATTTTTAGATGAATATATAAAATCTGTAAATATTAAGCCAAATAAAAATGGTAGCACTCTTATAGATATTGTTCAATTATTTGATTATTTAATTAATAATAAAGATATTGGTTATGAACAAGCTAAATTAATTTATATTAATATGTATGATTATATTATTAATCATACTTCTAATAAAGAATATAATAAATATATATTTAAAAATGTTAGATTAGTTAAAGATAATAATATTACTGATAAATCTTTCACTAATGCTTTAGAAAGAGCTAATTGTTTTCTTCAGCAAGTTCAATATGCTAAACGAGAATATGAAGTAGTTAATAATAGATTAAGAACTGCTGTTGCTAATAAAGTTAGAACTGATAGTAAAGCAAGAGAAATATATTATAATCTTAAACCTGGAGATAAATTAGATATTGAACGTAACGGTAAATTATTGTTCTTTAAAAAGGATGGCGTTGAAATTGGATATTCTATTATTCCTACTACAAGTTCTGATGGTAATACAGTATATATGCCTAAAGAAAAAGGTTTTAGATATAATATTACTAAAAACGGCTCTACTTATAGTAGTCCTTATTTTGATGAATTATTTATTAAATTAATAGAACAATCTGAAGATGTTCAAGATTTACTTAATATATTAAGTATTTACGAATCTAATATTGAAGTTGGCGCTATAATTAATGAAAGTCTTTCTGAACAAGAAACAGATGATATTTATAACTCTATTTCTGAACAATCTAAAAAGCCTTTTGAATTTGTTAATAGTAAAGGTACTCCTGTAAGTAATATAGATGGAGCTAAAATTATTGTAAATCATCCTATAATTAAAAAATTAATAGATGATGGATATATAGGAGTTGATACTTATAAAGTTGTTGATGCTGCTAAAACTATTGCTAATGAAATATTATCTGTTCTTAATTATGATGGAATAAATATTAGTCCTGAATTAAAGATTAGAAGTTATAGAAGATGGTTATCTTCTATGTATGCTAATTTACAGCAAACTAAAGATATTGCAGATAATGGATTAAATTATAAAATAACTGTAGAAGATACTGTTACAGGAGTTCCTATTACTTCTCAGCAATCTTTGCCTATTAATTCTCCTGCTTTAAAATTTACTTATGAGAATAATCCTGTAATAGCTGTTATGAATAGTGGTACTGTTAATATTGAAGGATCTAAAACTACTTATCCATCAAGAGGTATGACTATAAAAACTATGGGATTATTAATTCAAGATAATAATGGAAGTCCAGCTTATGCTTTATTTACTGAAGAAAATAAAGTAGATAAGTCTAATCAAATATATAATGATCTTAAAGAAGAACTTAAAAATATTATTAAAGAAAGATTATCTGGAGGTAATTTTGATGAATTTACAGATAAATTAGCTTCTTTATTTGGAGGAAATAATAGAGGATTTAATAATTTATTTAAAGGCTATAGCGTAGCTTCTATTGGAGATATTACGGCTTTAGCTTTTAAAGGAAGAAAGGATAATTATACATTAGTTGCTTATAGATATAAAAAAGGCAATAATGAAGAGAGTACTGCTATTAGATATTATAAGAACGGAAATAGTTCTTCTGCTGGTCAGATTATATCTAAAGTGGAGGGAAATGAAAGAATTATTGATAATATTGTTGAGGAAATATTAAGCAATACACAATATTTTAAAACATTTGTTGCTATAAGATATCAAGATGTTATTAATGGACAAATTAATAAATATTTATCTAAACGAGATGGTAAGTTAGTTCTTACACTTAACGGAAAAGAATTTATTTATAATAACTTTACTGAATTTATACTTAAAAATAATGCGTTTAATACTAATCAAGATGTTGATAAATTTGGCCATTATTTTGAAGTAAATAAAAAAGGATTTTTTATTGAAGCTCAAAAGAGCACGCCCGTAAAGGAAGAACAGCAAGATAGATTATTTACTCCTGATGATATTTTTGATGGTGATAGTTCTAAAACTGTTTATTCTGGAAGATCTATTGCAGAAAAAGTAGGAATTGATGAAAGTATTATTAATATTGCAGAAGATTTAGATTTGCTCCCAAAAGAAGTTAGATATAGTAAAAGAAATACTAAAGCTAAAGCACAAACTAATAAAAATAGTATTCTTTTATTTAAACATTTTGTTACTGCTGTAAATAAAGATAAATATGAAGCTATGCGTATTCTTATTCACGAAAGACTTCATCAAATTCTTAATGAACAAGTTGGAAATCGTAAACAAGAATATGTTAATGAAATATTAGATATTTATAATGAAGCCAAATTAGCTATTAAATCTAATCCTGATAAATATGGTCATTTAATTTCAGCTTTTGATACAATTTTAAATCCTGATACTTATTTTAATTATCTTGATAAATCTGCTCAAGATTATTGGAATAATAGAAGTAAAGAAGAAAGAGATTCTTTATTTGCAGAAGAATTTCTTGTTGAAAGTCTTACTCAGCGTTCTCTTATTGATGCTTTAAATGAAATTAAAAGTACTTCTGATAAAGCTATTATTGATAAACAAACTCCAAAAACTCTTTGGCAGCGTATTATAGATGCTTTAATAAAAATATTTGGTATAAAATTTGATAATATAGAAAATAATACTATATTATCACGTGAATATAATTTATTTGGAAATTTATTTAATGACACTATTGCTGAAATTCAAACTGTTGAACAACAAAAAGACACTACTATTGAAACTAAAGAAGAATCTGCTGATATTATAACTAAAAATCAATTAGAAGATATTGAAACTGATACTTTTAGTGAATTTGAAGATGATGTTTTTGCTGTTACTGATAAACTTATTGAAAGTAATGAAAATATAACGGCATCGGTAAATGAATATTTGAATAATTATAATGAGCAAGATAAGCCGTTAATGGCTCGTTTTGTTAAAAATGGCTGGATGAAAATAGTTTGCTGATGATCTGTATATAAATAAATTTTAATTATAGGAAACGGGCTAAAAACGGCTCGTTTCCTATAATAATTTTCTGAACATATAAGGTTAAAATCTTAATGTTTATTCTGGTGAAACTAATAAACTTAAAATTATGCCGTGTACAATTAAAGGACTTAATTTAAATCCTAAAGAACTTGCTATCGTAGAAGGTGTAGCAAATGGTAATGACAAGAAAGCTGCTATTATAGCTGCTTATTTGAAAGAAGATGCTAATTTTATTGAATTTGCATCAAAAGATTCTAAATGGAGAGGTAGTATTGAAAATACTCCTCATAATACTTGTGTACGATTACTTAATGAATATTATAAAAAACAACATCCAAGTGTTGTTAATTTTCGTCGTAGTCGTATAGGTACAGAATTAAACGGTTTTAGTTCTGTTCATGCTAAATATATAGCTTATCGGCATACTGCTGGTATAATATCTGCTTTATATTACGATTTAGCAAAAAATAAAGATGTTAATCGTAAAGATAGGGCAGATATTTTGCGTAGATGTAGTACTACTATTCGTTCTAAATTTGTTACAGAATATATTAATCCTTTGATTAATTCTGATGAATTTAAGAATAATTCTACAGGTAAAAAATATATTGAAAAAATTAATGATCTTCGTAGAAAAGCTAATCAATATAAGGCTATTAAAGATAAAGAAAATTTTGAAAATACTATTAAAGAATTATATACTATTTATGGCAATATTGCAGCTAAATATGGAGATATTAAAACTAAAAATTATGGAAATCTTGTAAATAAATTACTTGAAAATAAAGAAGCTTTTTATGAAGAAGTAATTAATAATAGTAGTATTACATTTTTAACTAAAACATTTAAGGATGTATCTGATATTATTAATGCAGAAAAAGCTAATAATGAAGAAGATATTAGTTTTGTCGATGAGGAAAATGATGGTATTGATGAAATGATGAAATCTTATATTGAAGATTTAACTTCAAGAGGTAGTTATTTAAATACTGTTTCTCAAAGACTTAAATTATATTTTGAAACTATTCCTAATTTAGAAAGTGCTGAGTCTAAAACTTTAGATCTTAATAATGAATTAGGAGTAGAAACTCCTATTGGATATAATAAAGCTATATCTGCAATATATAGTTTTTGCACTTTTACTTCTCCTAAATCTTTAATTGAAGAAATTAAAAATGTTGCTAACAATATTTCTCATTATGCGGGTTTAATTAAACTTGCTGAAGATATGGAGAACGATATAGTATTTAGAAATTATGTATTTGGGCAATTAGCTAATCCTAAAGTTAATAAAACTATTATTAGTATTTCTGAATCTGGTATTGAATTTAGTAATAGTAATGCAACTGCTGATCCTATTACTGCTATATTTTATCAATATTATAATGTTATAAAAGGTACTATTCGTACTAATTATCCTGCTCAAGATTTAGAAAATATTCAAGAATTATATGATTATATTAATTTAGCTAAAAAAGAAGAAACTGGAAGTAATGCTCAAAATGATATTTTATTAAATCTTCATAATAAGTTTTTAAATATTTATCTTAAATATTTTCCTAATGCAGAAGTTTCTGCTATAGATAAATATATTAATGATGGAAATAAAATAGATAATTATACAAAATTTATTAGTATATTTGATGGTTTCTTAAATGAAGCTAAAAAATCTAAAGATAAATATGAACAAGAAATTTTAAGAAATAATAAAAATTTAGCTGATTATTATAATAGAAAAAAATATGCTATTGAAACTGGAATAGGTTTTGATGAAGAACGACCGGTTTTTAAGATAGATGACACTATATTTGGCGATGCGTTTATTAATTCATTATATAGTATAAGTAATTCATTAGTTAAATATAGTGTTGTAAAAGTTGATTTGAATAGTAGAAACGCTGATGGAAATTTAGGCGCAGATTTTATTGGAAATAGTTGGATTACTAATTTATTTAAACAAATCAATTTTTCTACTGAAGAAGATCTTAATGCGGGTCTTAATAAATTAAGAGAATTTGTTTCATTAAGTGATCAATATAAATATAATCCTATACTTTTTGATCAATATGATGAACGAGGTAGAAAAATTAGTAGGGGATTATTTGATATTAATGAACAAGGAGAAACGTTTGTTAATACTTATGCAAGACAATTATTAGATTATACATTATTTAATGGTATTAAAGATTATGTAATTGATAAGTCTGCATTATATTCTACAATGTCTAAAACAGACTATCTTATAAGCCAACTTATTTCTTATACTACTGATGATAAAATTGCTGATATTAATAAAGGATGGTATTTTATGAGAACTCCATCTGACGCTCCAAAGAATTTTATTATAAACGCTCCTAAACATAGTATTTCTGGTTTATTTAATGAAAAATCTGTTAATAAAAAACATCCTATTTTTAGAATATTTTATAATTATGTTCTTGGAGAATTAGAACAAGGTTTTAAACAACTTACTAAAGTTGGCACTATTGATAATAATGGTATATTTACTCCTAAAGATAATACAGATGGTTTGTTTGAATATTATCATTATAGAGGAAGTATTATTAAAAATGGAAAATTAACCGGTAATGTTTTTCAATTTAATAGATTATTCCCTGTAAATGGATTTAATCCAGCTGAAATATTAAGTAATGAAGACGCTGGAGTGCCTTTCCTTTACGGGGGAAAATTCATGAATACTATTTATTCTCCTGATGGCGCTAATGGTTATACTTTAAATCTGGATGATGGTTCTAAACAAACTATTGAAAATATTGTTGAAGAATGGCTTATTAATTATAGTAAAGAAATAGAAAAAAGAATTAGTCAATATACAGAAGCTATTGGAGATAGATATAATATAGGTCAAATAAAAGAATTTGCTATAAATTATACTATTAACACAATAGCTTTTGATAACATATTTGAAGGTGATAGTAAATTTTATAAAAGTTATCAAGATTTTCTTAAACGAGCTAAAGAAGTTCAAGCTCAAGGAAAAGCATATACTGGATATGATCTTTTAGATGATTATAATGGTGGATTAAAAACAATAGATCAATTGTCCATCCCCCGTAAAGGAATAAGCACTGATAATATTACTATTCCTATTAGAAATGGATTTAAAGCTATTACGATTAATAATACTGTTAGAGGCTCTAATAGATATGTAGCTATTAAAAAAGAACTTATTAACATATTTAAAAAAGAATATGGAAATAAAGAATTAACTGATAAAGAAAAAAAGAATATTGAAGATAGAGCTGAATTTATAGCACGAGGATATAAAGAAGGTATTATTACTAATGATGCTCAATCTTATATAACATTTGAAGAATTTATTAGACGTAGAGTTGCTGACGGCACTTATTATGAATATGCCGATTTAATTACTCAATTATTAGATCCAAATATAGATGTAAAAGATATTAATTTGGATAGAATTAATGCTAAAATTCAAGTACAGAAAAACTTTTATTTTGATCATGCTTATGATGCTACTACTGAAACTTATTATCCTCGACAAATTAAAAATGCCGAATTTGTATTAATTCCTAAACTTTTACCTAAAGATAGTAGTTTGTATCAATTATATGAATTAATGACTGAATATGGTATTGATCAAGTAAATACTAAAGAAACTGATAAAGCTGCTAAAAAAGATGTATTAACATTTTGGGATAATGAGGGTAATGTAACAGAGGATAATTTAACAGTTTTTAAAGATAAACTTAATGAAGGCAATGTAATAGGAACATATTATTATAGATATTTATATAAACAACAAGATGTTCCTCAACATATGGTAGATGCAAGTAATAAAGTTGCAGTTCAATTATTTAAAAAGATTATAGATAATACTACTGAAGAAACTGCTAAATATGTTAATACTTTATTCAAGGCATATTGTAAAAATATTGAAGATAGTTTTAATAAATTACTTAATAATTTAGACTTGAAAGTTGATAAAAATAGAAATATTGTAAATAAGAATAATTCTGGAGATTTAATTGATTTTAATTCTTTTTATAAAAGAGCACAAGAAGAAGCTAAACGATTAAATTTAGATAGTAATTTTTTAGATTATGTAACTCCTGATCCTATTACGCATATTCCTACTATGCCTAATTTTATGAATTACGCTTCTATTAAATTACAAAGTATTGCTCAATCTATATTTAATAATTCTATTACAAGACAAAAACTACATGGATGGCATGCTGCGCAAATTACTAATGTTGGATATAGTGATGATTTGGAATATCATCCTACTGTATATAATGAAGTAGAAAATCCTTATAAAAATGTTAAAATAGAATTAACTTATACTCCAGATACAGCTGATGCAAATGGAATGGGTGCTGTATTTATAGGTCGTGATGAAAACGGTAATGCTATTGGAGAATTTTATATAGATGCTTATTATGATTTTAATACTAAATCTGCTAAATCTTGGAGAAAAAAAGATTTAGATGAAAATAAAGTTTCTCTTGCTTCTATTGGACAGGGAGTTACTATTGACGAAGAATTTAGAGGCAAAGGTTATGGTAAAGCGTTTTATTATCAAATAGCTGTTGAATTAGGAAAACAAGGTAAAACTTTAGTAAGCGCAAGTAATTCAAGTAGAACAGAAGATGCTAATAGAGTTTGGAAATCTTTAGTAAAAGACGGTTATGCTAAAAAAGTTAACGATCATTATGAATTTATAAATAATAAAATACTTTCTGTTAAACAAGAAGCATATATGGAAGTTCGTCTTCCTCGTTGGAGTAAACTTATTCCTGAGAGTATGCGTGCTGATAAACTTCCCGAAGATTTGCAGTTCCAAATTGCTTATCGTATTCCTACTGAAGGTAAACAATCTGTTGTTATTATCAAAGTAAAAGAGTTCTTACCTGAAGCCTATGGTTCTACTATTGTTGTTCCTGATGAATGGGTTACTCAAACTGGTTCTGATTTTGATGTAGATAGTGTTTATGGCATTTGTTATGAAATATATTTTGATCCAGAGGATTCTTTAATTCATAAAATAGAATATAATGATGGTAATACCGATGAAGATATTAAATATAGATATAAAATTTATAAGGCTATAAAAAATCCTAATATTACTTTAAAACAATTTAAAAAGTTAAGTATTGAAGATCAAAATACTCGTGAAGCAAGAAATAATTTAATTTTAGATTGTATTATTAATATTTTTAAATCTCAAAGCGCTAAAGAAGAAAATTATTCTCAAAGTAATTTTAGAGCTTTAGAAGATGCTAAAAATAATATTGATAAACTTCGTGAACATTATGAAGAACTTATAGAAAGTTCAGATGCTGTTGCCAGTCGTTCTACATATAATTTATTTGACCAATTAGATTCTATGGAGAACGCTATGTCTGGTGCTTGCCTTAAAGCCGTATCTATAAATAGAGATACATTTATAAGTATATGTAATTATGCTAAAACTAAATTATCTAAAAATCATATTATTACTATAAAATATCCTAATAATGAAATTTATAATTTTGATGAAATTAAAAAAGCTTGGCCTAATGCTAAATTAAGTGAAGATAATAAATATATAATTGTTGAACACGATAGTATAGGAAATACTGTTAATAATAAAAATATTGTAGGTCAATTACTTACAACATACGGTTCTCAAACTACTGCACATATTCTTGATGCTATTAAATCTGGTACTGTATATAATGAAAATGAATATACATTTGGTGTATTTAAAACTTTGTTAGATATAGGTTCTGATTATATTACCGCTATTGCATTTTTACAGCAACCTGCTGTAACAGAAATTGTTAATGCTTATTTTAAAACTAATTCTATATTTACTAATATAGGAAATAAAAGTCCTATAAAAGTTGCTATTACAGAACTTGCTAAAAAATATAATATAAAAGTAGATGGTAAAGAGATTGCTGATTTTACTTCTACTAATGATATACTTGGTGAATTAACTAAATTATATGGAAAAGAATTTAAAAATAGATTTGGTATTGATTTAAATATTGATTATTTACATTTAACAAATAATGTAAACGTAAATTTAAGCCAAGAAGATTTATTAAATAGATTTTCTGTAAAAGATGATTTTCTATTTGATTTATATATTATTATTCAATTTAATAAATTAAAAATTACTTCTAATAATATTGAAAAAATTCTTCAAGTTGCTAAACCAGATAAATTTGGAGCAAAACAAACTATTAGAAGTACTCGTCGTATACTACAAGATGCTAAAAAATATACTTCCAATAGAGATTTAGTAGGTTCTACTTTATATGTAAAAGATAAAACTTTTGTTGATGCTTTATATCCTAATATTATTGATGAAAATATAAATATTGAAAATAGTGTTTATCCATATTTAGCTGCATTTATGCAATATGCGACTATTCCATCTATTAAAACAAATAGTCAATTATTTACTATGGAACGTGAAGACGTTGCACAAATAATTGATAATATTGAACAAAAATTAAATGTTAAATTAAATGATGAACAATATATTGATTTAATTCAATATATGGTTTCTTATCTTTATAAACTTACTCCAATTCTTACTACTCCAATTACACTTAATAAGATGGGTAAGTTTATAACTGATACTAAATATGGAGAAGAGTTAGCTAATAAAAATATTGATTATTGGAAAAGCGAAGAAGCAAGAATAAATGGTTTTACTTATTATGAAACTACTAAATTTGATACAGTAGATATAAATAATCCTACTCAAGAAGAAATAAATAATTTTGCTAAACTTACTCCTGTTCAAAAAGTTTTATATATTAAAGAACATTTTTCAGAAGATCCTGGAATATTTAAATATATTGATGTAAATACTTATAATCAACGTAATGTTAGAGAAAAAGGATATACAGGACAAAGTTTATATTTTCACGATAATATAGAAAATATTGAAGATATTCTTATTCAATCTAAATTAGATTCTTTTAATAAACATCCATATATTAAATTAGCAATGCTTGATATAGTTAAATATGCTTTTATAGTAGATGGATTTAGATTTAAAAGAAATTCTATTACAAAACTTGTTGTTAATGAATTTTTATTAAAGCCTATTCAATATAATGGTACTAATATTGTTCCTACTATAATAGATAATTTTGCTACTTTATTTAATGTTAATGATTTTGATTCTAAAGGCACTGATATTTATAATATGACTGAACGATTTGTTAGAAGTTATAGTGGTATTATTAAAAATGTATTTTTAAGTAAAAAAGATAATAGATTTAATAAATTCTTTAAATCTGATAATATTGTTCAAATTCCTTATACTAAAGATGGAATAAGTTTTATTGAATATACAGGAATTGGTAAATGGGTTGAAGAAGATACTACAGGTGAGTCTTCCTTTACGGGGGATATACAACCAGGATTTATTTCTTCTGATAGTCTTTCTTATATTCGTATAACTCGTAATATTAATAAAAAATCTGTTACTACTTTATATAAAGTAATAATTAAAGATAAAGGATTATATTTAGCACCTCTTAATTTATTAGATAGTAATGAAACTAATGAATATAGTATAAATCCTAATAATAATAAATTTAAAAGATTAGAATATTATCTTGGAATTATTGATGCTGCTGCTTCTACTGAATCTGATGTAAATATAATTATTTCTCAAGAAGATGGGTCCGCGAGTGCTGAAAATAAAACTAAATATACTATTAAAAGATTTATTCAACCTAAAATAAATGATGTATTAAATAATAGAAATTATTTTACTGAAAACTTAAGTAATACTGATCCTAATGGATTTATTAATAAACTTATAAATAAATTTAAAGAAAATCCAGATAAAGCATTAATAGCTGATAATAACAAAATTATTAATTTTGCTTTACCTAATATTGATAGTGCTACTATACAAACTATTAATGGAGAAGATTATTATATTAAAAAAGTTAAACCAAGTAATAATTTAAAATTATATTTTAAAACTAAACAAGATAAATATTATAATAAACTTAATGAACAAGAAAAAAATATAGCTGATACTGTTGGTCAATATTCATTAATAGTTCCTAATATTTACGAAGTTTCTCAATACTTTTCCCCCGTAGAGGAAAACATCGAGGACATAGCTCCATTTGCTATTACTGATATTATAGGCGATAGTTATGAAACTATTGATTCTTCTAAATTAACTACTGTTGAAGAAATATCTCTTAAAATTATTAATGACATTAATCGGCAAGGTATTAATGGTAATGAAGTTGCAGAAAAAGTTGCTGAATTATTAAAAGAAAGTGATATTGATAGATATTCCGCTGTTTCTATAAAAAATCATACAAGAGAAATATATTCTCGTGCTGCTGGATTTTATAAAACAGTTTCTAATATGCTTAACAAAGAAATTAATAATTTTATTCAAGATGAAAATGGTGAATGGTTATCAATTGATAACCCTAAAGTTATTGATATTATAAAAGATAAACCTGGAGAATTAGATAAATATGTTAGAACACTTCTTAATGCTCGTTCTTTTGGTACTTCTTTAAGCGGATTATTTGAATTTGATATTGCAAGTGTAGATAAAGTTATTTCAGATCAAATTCAATCTATTAGAAATTCTATTAATAATATTCGTAATAATCCTAAAATTGTTTCAGCAATGAAACTTATTATGGATAATTATTTTGGAAAAGAAGTTTCTACTAATCCTTTAATTCGTAATAATATAATTAGTATTCGTACTCAATATTCCGATGCTGATATTTTTGATAGTTTATTTAGTTCTGTTTCTGAATTAAGTAATAGTGAAGTTCAAGTTATTGTTAAATTTATTGGTGGTATTATTAATGGTGCTAATTTAGTAGATGCACCTAAAGCTCGTCAGGAATTTTTAAGAAAGTATGATGAAATAATGAAAATGCCTGGTAAATTTGTATGGGGCGATATTGTTAAGAATGGTAAATTTATTACTCTTTATACTCAGAAATTTATTACTGACAGAGATCAATTAAGAGATGCTGTTAGAGAAGCTAAAGACAAATATGGTAGATTTAGTATAGAATACTATAAAGCACGTCTTAATAGAGATAAATGGTATGCTGATAACGTTAATATGGAGGTTGTTCCAGAATATTATATTGCTAAAAATAAATTAGATGAAAGTATTTTAAAAACTGCTCCAGAATTATTTGTTAGATATAAAGAAATAATGACTACTATTTATGAAATGACTCCTGGAGAAGATAGTGAATTAAGTATTGAACAACAACAAGAAAAAATTGCTCTTATTAATGAAATTAATTTTATGACTTCTTCATTAAATAAAGATTATAGTCCTAAATCTGATGAAGAAATCGTTAAAGCAAATGCGCTAAAAGATTATATTGATAAAATTAAAAAGCTTAATGGTGAATATTTTGAATATTCTCCTATTGCTGGATTTGATGAAGACTTAAAATATTATCTTGATATTATTAAGAAATATGATGAAGATAATCCTAATGAAGTTCTTGAAGAAAAACTTAAAGATGAAAATTATAGAAACGCCTTTAATTGGATTAATTTAAATGCTCGTAAAACTATTAATAAAGAACTTAAAGATAAAATTGATTGGGCATTTAAACAATTTAAAGACAATGCTGATAGACAAAGTGAAATTGCTACTATTCTTGATAGTCATCCTGAATATAAAGATAAATTAGGAATTATTGATGGTAGAAAGTTTACTAAAGAACAAAAGCAAATTATTAAAGATGCTGCTCTTAAAAAATATGGTTATGATTATGAGTCTTCTTTAAGTAATGAAACTCTTATAAAAGAAATTCCAGCTAATCTTCCTATATTAAGTTCAAGATTTTATACTGAAATTAGAAGTAATGATGAAGGAAAACGTAGTCCTGAAAGAATTGAAACTATTAGTAAGATAAATGATATTTTACAACACGCTGTTGATAGAAACGGAGAAATAAGTACTAAATTATTATTTAATCTTCCTAAAGAACGTATAGAAGAATTAGCTAATTTATATGATGTTCTTCGAGATATTAGAAAAAATAGACCTGACTATGATTCTATTGCCGAAAGATTTAAAGATAGAGTAAATTTTAGAGTAAATAGAAAAGCCTTTAATAGAGAACTTTCATATGCTTTACTTAATCTTAAAGGTACTGCTAATTATGATTTATGGGAACGTATATTTTGTGCTATTGGTAAAAATGGAGAAGTTATTATTAAAAATAAGAAAATTGTTCCTAATAGCGATTTATTTGGATATTATGAGCCTAAAAGTCAAGACTATATAGATCATAATAAAACTCTTGCTAAAAAGATTATATCTGATAATGTAGATTATATTATTACTGAATATTATGAAAGAAGTAGAAATGAAGCTATAGCTAATAATAATTTTGAAGAATGGTTTGAAGAAAATCATGTATTTAATCCTTATACTCGAAAATATGAACCTCTTCGTATTTGGACTACTTTAGATGTTAAAAATAATCTTGATAAATATGATCCAAAATATTATGATGCTATTGGTTCTAATAGAACAAGATATGTAAAAGAAGAATATAAGAATAAAAATTATAAACCTTATAGTGTTAATTATAATGGTTCTGAAAAATATAATAATAAAGTAAATCTTTCTTCTAAAGAAGTAGCTATGATTGAATTACTTCAGTCTACTTTAAATGAATATGCTACCACTAATCCTATGAAAAGATTTATTGATAGAGGGTATCTTCCCCGTAGAAGGAAAGATGATATAACTACTCAGAGTCTTGCTAAAGACCTTATTGGTTTAACTGGATATACTATTAATACTCCATCTGAAAGAAGATATGAAGACGATGTTGATTATGCTCACGATAGAAAAGTAGATTTTCCTATGCTTCAATTATTAAAAGCTAAAGGCTATAAAAAACGTATTATTCCTCGTACTAAATTATCTACTGAAAGTCAAAAAAGTTATAATGAATATCTTGCAGATATTAAAAAACAAAATAAAGAAATTGATGAAAATAATGAAAAATTAGATAATGCTATATTAGATGATAATTGGAAAGAAGTATTCCAAGAGTATATTACTAAAGCTATTGACTATAATGCTCGTCAAAGAGCTAAATATTATATCTATTTATTATTAGATGAACTTAATTCTAATAATGCTTATAAAACTTCTTATTTTAGTAATAAATTAAAAAGAGATAATATTAATTCTACTGATGTTGAAACTAAATATCAAACTGAAAAACAAACTCGCACTATTGAATTAATTAATAATTTTTATAATCGTGTTGTTCTTGGTGAATTTAAAAAAGGCAGTAAATTAGATAGATATGCTAATTTAATGCAAAATATTACTTCTGCAAAATATATGATATTTAACGTTACAGGAGGTATAGGTAACGTATTAACAGGATGGACTAATATTGCTGGAGAAGTATTTGCTAAAGAATTTTTTGATAATGGTACTTGGAATAAAGCTCAAGCAAGATATTTTGGAGCTTTACCTGCTATTATTGCTAATTTATATTCTCCTAAAGCATTAAATCTTACTGATGGTATTATTAAATTGTTAAGAGTTGTTGATATTGATAATATGCTTGAACTTAAAGGTATTGAAAGTGCTACTGATAGAATTAGAAAAATTCGTGATAGTCTTTATGGATTACAAAGTTCTGGTGAACATTATATGCAAAATACTGTAATGCTCGCTATGCTCGAAAGTCATAGAATTATTAAAGATAACAATGGTAATTGGTATATTGGTAGTTTTGCTAATTTTACTCGTGATTTAGAAATTCAAACTATGTGCGATCTTGTTAAAGACGATCCTGAATTGCTTGCTTCTTATAGATTATTTATTGATAATATTCGTTCTGATGCTAATGAAGCAAAAAGTTATGCTGAATTTAGTAAAGATATAAACGCTGAATTTATTAAAGCTCATTGCAGCAAAGCTTTTGCTAATGAATATATAAAAAATCGTGATGCTAATCTTAAATCTGCTAAAAAAGAATTTGAAAGGTTTGATACTCTTGCAAGTCAATTTGAATTAGTTGATGGTGTAGCAAGAATTAAACCTGATAGTGTTATTACTAAAGATATGTTTGGTAGATTTAGAGATAAAGTTATTAATGTTAATAATAAAATTCACGGTATTTATGATAAAATTGGTGCTGCAAAAATAGAAGCTGAATGGTATGGAGGATTGTTAATGCAATATAAGAAACATTTATATCCTGGTATTCTTAAACGCTGGAGAGTTAGAGGCTATTATAATGAAATGCGTGAAAGTATTGAAAGAGGCTCTTATATTGATCTTATTAGTTTTCTTGCTCATGAATTTAAAGATGATATTAAAAACGCTAAAGCTAAAGGGGGCACTACTACTGATATAGTTCTTCATAGTATTCAAAATATATTTAAATCTTTTATTGATACTTTTATTAATTTTAGATTTAATTATAAAATGCTTCCTGATTGGCAACAGCATAATCTTCGTAGAATTTTAGGAGATAGTATTGCTATTGCTTCTGCAATATTAATGGCTATTGTTCTTCATTTAGCTACTGATGACGACGATGAAGAAGTTATTAATAGTACGTGGTATAATTTAATATTATATCAAGCTGATAGATGGGCTACTGAAAGTAGAGCTTATACTCCTTGGGGGTTTGTTGTTGAAGCCAAAACTCTTTATAGCAGTCCAATTGCTGCATTATCTGGTCCTAAAGATTTATTTAAAGCTATGAGTCTTATTATTGACGCTATGATTGATCCTGAATTTGATCCAGTTTATGATAGAGGTCTTTATAAAGGACAAAATAAATTTACTATTTTACTTGAAAGAAATATTCCTTTATTACGTGTTATTAGAAGACTTCAAAATCTTGATAAAAATAATCAATTCTATCGTTTAAGCGATAATAATCTTCCTATGGATATTGCTACTAATGTTGCTAATTGGATTGAAGATTAGTGGAACCTAATTGTTAAAAAAAAGAGAGTTAATACAGTTTTTAATACTGTTATTAACTCTCTTTTTGTTTATAGTAATGTTTATTTATGCTTGAACAATACTGAATAAATAGTCTGTATTTACGAATAAACAGTATTTATAAGCTATTATATCAATTATATATTAAAAGTAAATAGTTTATATATCTTTATAAAATAGTTTGCCAAATCAAATGATTCTCAATTATTTTCTATAATATTATATTTCGTACTATTAATAATTTTATAATAAATATTAGAGAAAGTAAAAGCATCCTTTCTTGCTCCTTCCTTTACGGGGGAAAAGTAAAAGCTGGTACTATCATTAATGACAATACCAGCTTTAATTATGTATAATTATTTATTAATAATATTATCTATTTCTTTTTGTATTTGAATAAAAGGAATAGTACCTAAAAATGTAATAGATTTTTTATAATTATCATCGTATATTATAGTAGCAGGAAAATCAGTTATATTATTTTCTTTTAATATATTTCTATCAATAAAATCTTTATTACAAATATTAATATTTATATTTTTATTATCGTCATAAGTTTTTTTAATAGATAAAATAATATCAGTCATTATTTCACAACCAATACAATCAGATTGTGTTATTAATAAAACTTGTATCATATTATCGTCCAGTACTACCGTGTCCTCCAGCTCCCCGTTCAGTTTCTTCAGGATTAAGTTTTCCTTCTACAAATTCAATTTTATAATAAGGAAAACAAAACATTTGACCAATACGTTCTCCAACTTGATAAGGAGGATTATTTTCAATTTTAATAAAATTAAATTTAAATGACAATCCGCTAACTACACAAAGTTTACTTAAAACAGTAGTAACAACAGATAAGCATTTACGAATAGCAGTAGAAGTACGAGGTTTAAAACAGAAAATATATTCTCCTCTATAACCATAATCTCCAGTAGCAGGACTATTTGCTAAATAACATTCAGTCTTACGATTAGAAGATCTCGGACGAAATTCAAGAAACCAACCTTTAGGAGGTTCAAATCTGAAATTAGTACCATATACCCAACAGTCATTTTTTTCATCCCATTTACAACTGGTTGCATAAATATCTGCTCCAGCATCATCAGGATTTACATAAATAGGAAGAATGCTATCTATTGCTTTTTTACCTTCTTCTTCTCTATAAGCATTTACAATTTTAATTGTAGTTTCATTTATTTTAGGATTTACAATTTCATAAGTTACTTTAACTGAATTTTGAGAATTTTGTTCCATAATTATTCTTTAAATAATTCTTCTTTTAATTTGTTATCTAAAACTGTATAATAATCATCTGTTAATTTAATAATCCAATCATCAATATCTATTATAATATTAACATAAACTAAAATTGCATTATTTTGAATATGACAATATTTACAAAAATTTAATATATCTAAAGCATTTTCTCCATTATATTGAATAGCTTCATAAAAGAAATGTTTAATTACTAAAGTTTTAATATTTTTCATATGTTACGCAGCTTTAGCTAATTTTATTGCTGAATCAAAAGCGTTAATAATTTTACGAGATTTATCTCCATAAAGAAGACTATCCATTCTATTAATTCCTTCACTATTATCTATATTAGAATAATATCCAGTAATACTATTTACAGCCCCCCATAAAGTACCAACAAATTCTTTTTGTCCAGGGCCTTCATAATAATAATTAAAAGTTTTATTTAAAATATTAACTTTACGCATAGAAACGCCACTTGCATCAATAGCTCTCCAATTTTTATTAACTAATGCTTCAAATGTATATCCAGAATCAATAACATCTTGATATTCTTTACTTGTTAATACATTGCTACAAAGCCATTCTATATAACTATTATCAGAAATAGATTTATTTGCAAGAATACTATAACATTCATTTATATGTTCGCTCTTTTGTTTACAAATGCCAAGTATTTCTTTTGCAATATTTATTTTAGAATGAACACTTTTAGTATGTCTAAAAGTTATAAAATTAGAACTTGTATTAATAGCAGCAGTTAATGTGTTTTCACAAACAATTCTAATTGGAGTAAATAATATTTTAACTCCAGAACTTCCGTCATGAGAATTAGTAAATACTAAATAATTATCTACTGGATCTCCATTAACTAATATAGTATCTGGTAATTTAGCACTTACAAATATACGTTCTCCATTTCCAAAAATTCCAGCTGTTTGCCAAATTGCTTTATCAACTCCAATAGCATTGTCAAAGAAATTAAAAGCTTCAATATTTTGAACAGGTGTATATTTTCCTTTAACTATACCTAAAGGAATATTTAAATCTTTACGATAAGTAGCATAACTATTTTCAAAAGTTCTATATACTTCTCCCCCGTAAAGGAAAGCATCCGCATTTAGATCTTCATTAATATGAGCTGGCATTTTACCCACAATATTACATTTACCAACTTCCCAATTAAATCCTGCTTTTTTAATAACATCTGCGGCAGTTTCACAATCTGAAACATCTACGACTCCTTTATAATTAAAAGGAAATCCTTTAACATTGAAACTCATAATATAAAAATAATAACAACAACATTATGAAATTAAATCCAAACATTACTAAAAATTTAATAATAGAGATAGCAGTAGTTTTTTTTAATTTTATTATAATTATTCAAAATACTTTTAAAAATATTACTAACTTGTTTATTTTTATTAGTATATTTATCTTCAATATAATTTATAGCCATAGTAATATCTACGCTTTTTCCAAAATAATAACCAAATAATAGTGATACTATTATAATAGTTATTATTAAAATTATTGTAACAGTCGTTATCATAACTTTTTAAATTTACGAATATCTATATGCTTATATTTATCATCTATATTAATAGAAACATTATAAAATTCTTTAAGAACTTTTAGTTTAGGAGAACGAGAATCAACTGTATATATATCAATATCATCATGATTAGTAATTCTCGAACAATTAATAATTACAGGATCTCTTGGATAAAAATTATTATGTTTAATATAACATTTATTAATATATTCTCCAGCAATTACTCCTCCTCTTGTAATATAAATACGTTTATTAAATAATTCTTCTTTTCGAGGAATATAAAGTTCTTTATTATCAATAAGATCATATACTGTATCTACAATAATTTTATATGCTCTATTATAATACCATTTATTATTTTCATCTTTATTAATATAAATACATGTATTATATTCATTATTTAAATCAATAGGTGTTACTGGATAATTATTTATAAGTCTACTAATTTTATTTAATATATCATTATAATTTATATTATAAATATTATTATTTAATTTTAATATAATATCAAATACAGCATCAATATAATCTTTTCCATAATCTTTTTCTAATTTATTTAATTCCGTTTTAAGAAAAATTATAAAATTAGAATCATTATTATTTATTTCATACATAATACTTTGTTCTTTTCAATATTACCAATAGTAATGTTATTATTTGTATTTTGATCTTTAACTATATATTTTACAGTATTTTTATCTATATCCATATCTATTCCAGTAGAATAATCTAATCCATAATATGCTTGTAATAAATAATTATTACTTTCAATTAAATTCTTTAATGAAACAGTAAATTTAAAAATAATATTTACACAAATAAAATCATAAATAGTAAATGGAGCAAAAGCTTCTCCTCTTTCTGCAATACATTTAGCATTAATAGCATCAATTAAACCTTGAATATCAATATCATCTCCTGTAATTAATAAATCATTTTTATATAATTCTCTACAATATTCAATAAATTCATATCTTAAAATATCTAATCTTTCTTTATTTTCAATAACAGATTCAGTAGATTTTGTAAACAATTTACAATCTTCTAATTCAATAATTTTATTTCCAGATTTACCATCAGTGCCAAAATTAATAACAGCATTTTTCATAGTATTTCGTAAAACTTCAATTCTATTAGTACGAGTTTTCTTTAATTCTTGAAGTCTTTTAATTTCATTACTAATACCTTCATTATAATTTTTATAAACTTGAATAGCTTTATTATAATCAGAAAGTTTTTGTTTAAGATTTTCTTGATTAATGTTAAGTTGTTCTAATTGTTCTTCAGTAATTTCACCAGCATTTTCTTCTATTTCAATAAATATTCTATTTATATTTTCTTGAATTTTATAAATATTATCTTCCATATAAATTTGTATTAATTACTATTTTAGCTTTTAAATCTCCGCATTTTTTACATTTAAGAACAAATACTGTTCCTATTATATTTCCTCTTGTATCTACATAAGGATCTTCCTTATAAACTTCGTATTCACATCCTCCATATAATAAACATTTCTAATTCATAATGCAATTTCATTTTCGTTAATATTAATAATTTTTATATCTTGTATATTTATATTTTTAATAATAGACTTAATTTCTTTTACTTTTAAATTAACAATAAAATAAACAGAAAATTTAGTAGCTAAATTTATATCTGAGTTAAATTCTATTTCAGATTCTTTATATATTTCTCCACAATAATATTGTTCAATATTATCTATTATTGCTTTAATTATATACATATTAATCTCTAAATTTATATCCTAAATAAATAAGTTGATCACGAATTAAACCAGCTATAATTTTAGCATTAGGATGTGGTTTTCCAGTAGTTCCATAATAACGAAGATCTATAATATGTCTCCATTCTTTTACAGTATATGTATAAATTACCTCAGTAGCAGTACATAAAGGAAGAAATTCTCTTGCGTCTTCAGGACTCCATCCTCTATTTATTCTATTAAGATAATTACTTTCATATTTAGACATTCCATTAATAAATGCTAATTGATCGGCAATTTCTAAATTATCATAATAGTAAGGTTTACAAATAGAAATTTGATTATTAAATTTATCTTTACTATAATTACAATATCTTGTACTTCTTTCAGCAATATTGTTAGGACTAACTCTATTTAATTCTCTTGATGTACTAATTTGAGTAGTAACTTTAAAAGTAAATCTTTTATATTCTTTAAGATCGTCAGGAAGATCTTTTATAATATGTTTAGCTATTTCATTATATTTAACAATATTATTTCTTTTAAATTCTAAATAAGATTGTCCATTCATTACAACATATAAATCCTCATTATCAATAATTTCTATATTTGTTGCAAAATAAAAATAATTATCTACTATATGTCTATTCCAATAATCTTTATCATATTTACAATAAATAGTAGCATGACGAAACATAGATAAATGATTATTTGCTATTAAAACATTCTTACAAAATTGCTTATCATTTATATTAGAATTATTATTAGAAGCATAACAAACTCTGGCACAATTGGCAACATGAGAATAAAAATTATCTTCTTTTAATAATTCTACTTTAGGTTCTATTAAAATCATAATTAATTCTTTTTGCTATTCCGCCCGTAAAGGAAGGATGTCAATCATTATTTCTACTTTCTATTATTTCTCGTTTTTCCCTATATACAGTATTAATAATATTAAATATATTATAAAATAGATTAAATTTAGTACCGTTATTATCTATAATATAATCTTCTTTAATATTATCTATACACTCTGAAATATGTTTATCATTATCATTATTTTCAGTATTTCTATTTATTTTAATAATTATACCACCTAATTTCTTTATCATTTCAGTTTCATCCCTAAATCTAACATCAGGAATAATACATAATCTATATTTAGTAGCTTTAATACTTATAGTATTAGCAATTAATTTTGTCCATAAACTATTATCAATTAATTGTTTTCCTATATCAGTTCCAATATATTGTAGTAAAGTTCTAATTTTAATACACATATTATTATTTAGCATCCAATATGAAAGAGGAAGTTTAATTAATTCATCATAAGTAACTATTAAGTATTTTTTATTTTTAGCTTCTTCTTCATTTATAAAAGCATTTGTAATAGTACATTTTCCAGAAGTATATGCAGCTAATTTAATATATTTATTATCCTTATAATTTCTATCATAAAAATATTTAATATTAATATTAAATAGTTTAGATATAAATTCTTTTAAAGGATCAGCAAAATGAACAATAGTTTTTAATTCTTTTTCTTTATTAATTACATCATGCAATACCCAATCTTTATAATTTGCCCCTCTAATATTTTTTTTAATAATATAATCAATAATAGAGGCAGTTAAATCTTTACCTGAACCTTTTTGTCCAGATAAACCTATAATTAGTCTACTTTTAATATCCATAGATACAAATATATAAATAATATATGACTTTACCTAATATTTTTCTAAAAAAATATTATATAATTTGAAGTTAAAATAAGCTGTTTAAGCGTATATATTTTTAATTCGTATAAATATATTAGATTTATATATTTTGCTGTAAAATAGCTTAAAATAGCTTATTTTGGCCATTTATTATATATAAATATCCTCGCTAATCAAAAAAAATAGTGCTGAACATATAGTCCAGCACTTACAATACCTCAAATAGAAATACAATAAACGTCATATATATCATAATTATCTATTAATTCCATATTAATATTAAAATTACAATTATAATTAGAATTAAGATAATCTTTTAATTCTCCTCTAACAGGAATTTTTACTCTTCCATATCCATCAACTTGACAAAGCCTACAATTTTCATTAAATTTATGATTAGATAATAAAATATAATATTGTCTACCCAATTTATCAACATTAAGAGCGCATTCAACAAAATATCTATAATTAATATTAGTAGGCATAAATATTAATCCTTTTTTAATATCAAACCAAGCTCTTTTTTTATTAACAACAGGATTAATTATATTATAAGAATATATATTAGTTAGCATATTATTATTCAAGACGAACAGTTTTTACGTGAAAAGGAACACGATAAACTCCACTTCTTTCACCAAAAGTAATATGTAATGTTTTATCTATAAATTTATCTCTAAAAAATAAATATCTTTCTTGCTCTTTTAAAGTACCGTTAATATGTACTTCAAAAGTTTCATCATTTATATCGTTTTTACACAAAAATAAAGGAATATTTCTTGAAATTCCTTCAGGATAAATATCGATAATTTTAAATGATCCTTCCATAACATCTTTAAATTTAATCATAGAAAAATTACGTTTACCTATTTGATATTCTTTATCTGGATCACGAAGAATTAAACCTTCAAATCCAAGATCAATAAATAAATTTCTATATTTTACAGCATCGTCTTCATTTTCAATAGTATAATTATTAATATAAATAAATCTTTCTTTATTATTTAAATGATTATTTAAACTTGTAAATTCATAAGTTTTATTTTCAAATACTTGTCCAAGAATATCAAGTCGTCTATATTGAGGGGTATCGTCAATTATAGCATCATAGCACCAATATTGAATAAATTTATTTTCTTTGCATTTAGGATCTTTAACAAAATGATTAATTTCATTAACTTTATAACCAGGAAGATATAGTTCACCATCTAACTCCCAATCTTCATCAATCATTTTATTAAGAAATTCATTAGGAATAACAGTTAATAAATAATCTTCAAGATTAGAAAGACTATTCCAATAAGTTCCTTCACGAGATTGAAATCTTAAAGTAATGGGTTTAAACATATCGGTATTATTTCGTTTAGCACTAATAATACAACGAAGTCCATTAATTTTATATTGTCCTATTCTAATAGGAGTTTTATTAAATATTTTATTATTAGTATTATTAAATGTTTTAGCTAACATTGGAAGTAATGTTCCATCAGCAGTAGTTCTATCATAAGGTAAATAAGTTTCAAGATAGGTTAGGAGTGCATCTTCCTTTACGGGCGTGCTCCAATTATCATCTTTTATTTCATCAAGAAATTTATATCCTTGTTTTCTTTTTTGTTTATATCTTGATTCAACTTCATCTTTAGGATTACGAGCAACGTGTATTTCTTCTACTTGAATAGCTTTACCTACTATTCCATGAGAAACAATAATAATATTTTGAGTAGGAGAACAACTGGCTTTCGCTTCCCAAAAACAAGGACGGCCTAAATTATTTCTACGATACAAAGGCTTATATTCGTTCATATATTAATATTCTTTTTTATTTGTAAAATCAAAATACATTTCAGATAAATCTCTACCTGTATATTTTTTATGTTTATTTAAAATATTAGGATCTTTATTAACTTTATATTTTTTAGTTTTAATATCTTGTATAAGAAAAGTATCTTCTCCAGTAATAAGATCTTTAGTTTTATAAGTAATAATTTTTCTTTTAGATTTTTTAGATTTAGTAATAGGAGGAATATAAGGATTATTAATTTCAAATTTTATATTTTTAGTATGAACATCAATAAGTTTATTTATATATTCTTTATATTCATCATTATTTTCAGTATAATTTAAAGTTTCTAATATATAAAAATAAGCATTAATATTTCTTGCATACATAGGATAATTAGTCATCATAGGACGACCGCAACTAAACTCTTTAGTACAATCAAGATCGTTTAATAAAGAATTAAATATATCTTGAGGAATTTTAGTTTTAATACGATTATCTAAATCTCTATAATCTAAATAATTTAAAGTATAATCAGGAAAAGAATATTCTTTTTCATCTATGATTATTGTCATAAATAACTTTTAGTAGTTTTATACACTATAACTCTTTTAGGTTTTCCTATTAAACAATAATTATACATAAACCATTTAACAGGATCGACTTCAATAGTCATTTTATAAACATTATTTATTGGAGTAGCTATTCCAGATTTATAATCGAATGTGCTATATACAATATTACTTACTGTTTCCGGAAACATTAAATTTTTATTCTTTATAAGTTTAACATCATTTTTATTATTAAAATCTATTTCTCCATATAAAATAATTTTATCTCTTTCTATAAATTGAGTTCCTGTATTAAATCTTAATCCTTTATCAATATTTTTTTCATCAGTTTCAGTTATTTCTTTCATAACAGCTAAATCGCATATTTTTTCAAAATGGCATAATATCGTTTGTTTCCTTATTCCTAATAGATTGATTTCTTGTAACATAATCATTAATTTTGTTATAAGTTTCTATAATAAATTCTTTACATTTATTAAAACCATAAATACTTCTTAATTCAAAGAAATCTTTGGCATTATATATTTTAGGGATATAAATTGGCAACATACCAAATTCATCTCTCAAATATATTGCCTCTAAATATCCAGATTTGTCATTATCCATTAAACATATTAATCGCTTACTATCTTTAATAGCAAGTTTATTGTACAACCAATAATATTCAGCAGTACTTAATTTATAATTTTCAGCAGGAATATTAATAGTTCCAATTTTTGCTTTTACTCCATCCCCCGTAAAGGAAGACATCGCCCACAGCATTTTACTTAAAGCTACCCTATCTTTAGTAGATTTAGTAATTACTATGTAATCATAATCATCTCTTTCAAGATTATAAATACCTTCTAAATGATTATAATTAGTAATAAATTTAGTATAATGTTTATCTCTTTTAGGAAAATACAATTTAACATCATGTATTCCTTTATTATCTCTACCTGTTATATAAGCATAACAAGGATCTTTTTTATCATAAATATATTTTGGTTGAGGATTAGTTTTTCTATTTATATAATATTGATCTACGGCGTATATAAAATTAATATTTAACCAATTTAAATCTACTCCTCCTTTTTCCCAATATTCAATATCATATTTATTCCATTCTCTAACTACAAATTCTATAATAGGTTTACTTTTTTTAATATTATCTCTTCCTATAGAAAGATCTTTTAATACATTTTCATCTTTTTCGTTTCCATAAATAATATTTCCAAAAGTAAATGCAATATGTTTTAATACAGATATAAAATCCTTTTTATTAGTAATATCAATAGATCTATTATATGTATATGAAATTACATAGGCAGCTATATCAAAACAATCTCCCCATATAAATCCTGCAAAATCTTTAAATTTAAGTTTTCCCCTATTATCATATCTAAATCCACAAGTAGGATGACGATCATATCTTAAAGGAGAAATAATTAGTTCTCCAGTATCAATACAATGTTTAATATCTTCTTCACTTAAACCTAAATATGCAGAAAATATACTTATTTGACTTATTTTAGAAAGAATAAAATTTTTATCTAATTTAGCATTATTTATATTTCTTTTCATACTATAAAGAAAGGGGAGGTATTAATAAATACCTCCCCCAATATGAAATTAAATATACTGTCGTTGTTTATTATTTTAGAAAGGAAGCCCGTCTGCAGGAGCACCAAAATCAATAGGACTTTCAGGCATAACCATACCAGGAGCAGATTGAGTAATAGGTACACCAGGCATACCAGGAGTAGAACCTACATTAGGCATAGTAGGAGTTTTAGCTATTTCTTGCAAAATAATACTTTCCTTGCTTACATCTACACGAAGAGTAGGAAGTGCGTTAGCTTTATAAATTTCAATAATACCTTCTCCTACAAATCCAGGAACAGCTAAATCTCCTGCGTTTCTTCCACTATTAATAGCTTTCCAAGCTCCTTTTTGTTTAATGCAACAAAGAAGTTTAAGCCAAATAGTAATAAATTCATTTGCGGATTTCTTATAAACAGGAATACCATTATCTACACGATCGTTTCGCATAATTGCTACAAAATTAGTAAATAATGTTTTCCATCCAGCAATAACTTCTTCTGTGGGTATAGAAATATATTCACCGTTTTCGTCAAAATCCTCAAAAGGCAAAGTAAGAGCATTTTCTTCCTCTTCAGTCATTTCACGGCCTTTAAGAATAAATACATCCATATAATGTTTCATCATTTGAAGAATAGAATTAACTTTCCATTCATCTTTACCACCAGGAATAGTATCTACATTAGACTCCGCCGGCATTAATTGTTGAGTAATATAGCGACGCTCACTAATATTTTTATGATTACTTGCAAAAGTAATTTGAATCTTAGGAATAGTCATTCCTGTAAAAGAGGGAAGACCTACAGAATCTTCTCCAATAGTAGTTTCCGTAACTTTAATATCTTCAATATGAGCTAAAAATAAGCCATTTTGAGGATTTGCATCTCGTTGTGAAAACTTAATACGAGCAGCGCCTCTGACTTCATTTGTAATACCACGACGAGCTTTTTTAATTACTTTAGGTTCAGCACTTTGATCAGTAGCGCTTTTTCCATTTTTTTCTTGTACCATAAATTTGCAAATTTAATTGTTTAATAAATGAATATAAAAATGGCTAAAACACCATTAAATATTAATAGTATTTTAGCCATCATTTAATTAATATATGAAACGGAATTACTCTTCGTTAGCTGTACCAATACGAGCGGGAGCTTTATCGGTATATTCGCCCATCATAACAACATTTACCTTAACATCCTCATAACCGTCGAATACGAAAATCTGTTCAACAGTCGTTACATCAGCATCAAAGATACGATTAATTTTATTTGCGTTATCACCAAGATCATACTTGAGTTGATTCCATACATTAGTATCAGTAAACGTAAGATTAACACCAGCACCGGTTACTTCGCTCGGACTTGCTACTTTCGAACCACGATATTTAGGAATTTCACGGCCCTTAACAAAAGGACAAAGAATATTCATCTTTTCTTCAAGAGTTGCATCTTCACGAGAAAGAGCAGCTTTAAGCTCATCATCATCTTGAGCCATAGCAGCTTCCAGCATTTCTTCTAAATTCTCTTTTACGAACTTCATACGCTCATCTTTAGTAAGACGCTCGTTAGTAGTACGAACATTGCCTTTGGCATCTTTTTCTACAATACCCTTTGCTATACCCCACTTATCAAATTCCTTGTGAATAGCAATAGCTGCCTCCGAAGAATCAAAATCAATACCATTCTCATCACAGAATTCAACAAGTGCTTCGTTACGCTCAGCAATAGCCTGATCAATACCAGGAATATTATTAATAAACATAATATAATCACCATGCTGAACATTCAAGATCTTACTTACAGGAGAAGTAATACGGAAACCACCGGGAGTAGAAACTGCAATAATCTGCGGATCATAATTAACATTACGCTGACCTGCATTAACAGCCGAGAAACCAAACTTTACATTTACGCTTTTCATAATAATTTTGTTTTAAAAAATGTTAATAAAAATTAATTTGTTTATAATGTTTTAGAGGAATATTAACTACATTTTAGTAGTTGCAGATAAATCCTCTACTTCTGCCAATTCTATATTACCTAATTCTTTACCACTTATAATCTTTAATTCAGTAGTTTCCATACAACCCATAATAACATCAGATGCTATATCACGAGCGCCATAAGTAAAAGCTCTATGACTAATTAATATTTTAGGATATTTAGCATAAGTATCTTTTTCAAATAATTTAGCTGTTTGAGCTTCTGAATAAGTAAATTCTCCAATAGCTGTTATAGTATTTCCATTTATAATTCTTGTAAATTCATATTTAGTAATATAATCTACAGGTTGATTGGCTATTCTATAAATAGGAATTTTTCCAGATTTAATAATACTATCTGCGTGCTGTCTATTAACAGCAACTTCAAACTTATTTGTCAAATTATAGCTTTTATAAATATTGCCTGAAAAATCACTATACCAACTAACAGGATATATATATACTGTTTCATTAGTAATTCCATTCTTTTCGTCGGCAATACGTTTCTCATTAGCTTCTTTTACAGATTTACATCTTTCAACAAAATCTGGAAGTTTCCCATCAATATAAACATTAATACCGTCTGTATATTCATACAGAGGTGAATAATTATTAATACAACGCCAAGTAACACCTGCCCTCGATAATAATGCCTTAATAACGTGAATATCAACTCCAGTTTTACCATTAATAACGTGAATATGTTCAATAGCTGTACTAAAAGGCATATTAAGATCTTTAGCTCTCATAAGAATAGCTAAACCATCATTTACACTTTTAATACCACCTTTATCACTTCTCATAATCTTATCTAAAAATGCAGTAGCGGCAGCTAACTGTTCATTATCGAAAAGATTAATTGAAGAAAGACTATTACCATTAAAATTATCACGAACGGCAACTGAATGTTGAACTCCAGATTTGTTATTAGTAATAACAGGCGTATCATTATTACTAATACTTTCTTTTTGTTCATTTATTCCGTCCATATATCAAAGAACCGTATTAGTTTTACATCACAATTATAATATATATATTTATAACTACCAAATCTATTAGCAAAAAAAAATAAATAAAATTTTATAAAATTATATCTCCGCTTTCTTCATCATATAAAATTTCTTTTTCTGTTTCATTAATTACTTTATATATCGGAGTTTCTTTTGTTGCAGCAATAGATTTAGCTTCAATAGTAGAATTACAATAAATAGTATATACAAGGTTAGGTGTAGTATTAAATTCTATTTCTTTAAATTTATTTCTAATATCAATAACACTATCACAAAGAGGAGAAGTAATTATCAATCCGAAGCAAGCTAAATTTAGCTTATTTAATGATGCGTTTTTAGTTGATAATACAGTTAGTCGGTTATCATTATAATATCTTAAATTTGAGCTGGAAATAGCTTGTGAACACACTATTTTCGGTTTACCTTTATCCTTACCTGATTTAATCAATATGGGCACACCATTATCATCAACAGCAATAGCACTTTCAATATTATCGTGATAATCTCCACATTTAATATTATTATTATTTAAATATTTAGTAATTTCTGCTGCAAATTCACCACGTTTAGATATAATAACAAATTGTTTATCAGGATGTCTATTAATAATATCTAATATTACAGGTAATTTATTTTTATTATCAGTAACTAAATCTCTACGATTCTTCATTATTTCATAAATAGTACAAACTCTTTCTAATAACGCATTAGGATTATAAATTTCATCTATTTGTTTATTAAAAGGAATAGACATATCTAAATTTTCAGACCATCCATTAGATTTAGCAATATTATGTCTAACTTCGGCAGCAGATAAATTTAATTTATAATCTCCACATTTAATTTTTTTAATATTTTCAATATTACCTATTACAGTCATAGAATTATTAATAAACGCAGTTTGTTTATCATATTCTTTTTTATCATTATCATCTAATTCAATTGCTATGCGATGTTCCTCTACGGGGGAAAATCTTTTAGCTTTAACTGCATCTTCTTTACTTATACTTGTAATTATAATAGGTAATGTATTATTTAATAAATTAGTATTATTAGAATCAATAATAGTTTTAGTCATTATAGAAAGAATAAATTTAGTACATTGTTTTAAATAATCAATTCTACTATCATAATTATTAATTCCTATAAGTATAATTAAATCATAATTATAATTATATCCTTTCTTTATATAATCAAAACTTAAAATTTTAATAGTATCTTTATCAATATTATTTTTATAAAAAATATCAACAATAGATTGTCTTGTATTAAAACAATCTGTCACAATAAATATTCTTGAATCTTTATTTTTAGCAAGAACTTTATTAATTATATTTATAGCTAATTCAGAATAACTAAAAGGTTTAAGACAATATACACTTCCAATACCTTTTTGATTTTTCCATTTATTAGCTATTTCTTCATAATAATTATCTAATATATTCATATTTAATCATCAAATAAAGTATTAAAAGCCCCACTATATTTTTTAATTAAAACTTTTCCACTTTTAGTTTTTTTAATATTATTTCCTTTTAACGCAGGGCTAATTCCTAATTTAATAGGATTAATAATCTTAAATGCTTCATCATAATAATACTGATAATTAATATCTCTTAAAGAAATATCTTTATCATCTAAACTATTAAGAATAGTAGTTTTAAATCCTGCACAAAGTTTTCCTCTTGATTTTTCAGTATTATGTACTTTTTCTATTATAGAACCATTATTAGATACATAAAATCTACAATTTCTTTGACTTTCTTTATAAACAGTATTCCCATTTTTATCTATAATAGTTTCTTCTACATGAAATTGTTTTCCTATATTTTGAGTTTTACAAAAATCTAAAATATTTGTAGCTTTATATAATGTTTCAGTAATAGGAGTATTATTAATAAAATATTCTACAACAGCTTTAGCTACAATAGGCATATCATATCCTTTTTTCAAATCAATAGCATATTGTAAAGGATGCAACGCACCTTTATATGTAAGTTTACCATTAGTTTCTTGACAAAAATAATTATTTATATCTCTACAAGCATAAATTTTATAATATTCACTATCTGCACTTAATTTTGTATCTTTTTGCCACTGTTCAGTAATAGCTTTAAATGTTTCGACTTTATTTTCAAAAAGTTTGACAACTATACCATCAGTATTCGCAGATACTATTTCTATCCCATTCAACTCCAATTCTTCACATAGCATCATAATCATTAACTGACCATTAATAGTAACTTTAAGAACAGCAAGTCTATCGCAAAGATCACCATAAGCAAAGCCTAATTTTCCATAAATACTATTAATAACAATCTTTAATGCTTCTGCAAGAATATTTTTAGGAATACCGTCTATAATATCTTGTTTACTATGTTTAGCTTCAATGCGAGTATCTCTTAACCATCTAATAAGTTTACTAAAAATATGAATATTAAGATGTTCAGGACCAATTTCATATTCAGCCATAATAGAAGGATAAAATGAAGAGATATCATAATGAACATACACAAAATTACTATTATTAATATTTTCATTATTTCTCTTTACCGTTTCCCCCGTAAAGGAAGATGCACCATCCCAGGTACTTATTAATACTCTCGGAACATCTTGACTATGTAATCCTCCTGTTGCAATAGAATAAGTTAAATTATTTATAGTAATTTCAAACCAAGCATTATTAATATCACTTTTTAAATATTTAAAATTAGAATATTTAGGAGCAACATCTTTTAATGCTTTTTTACCAATAGAAAAAATAACAATTTGTTTCATTTCTTCAAGCATTTCTTGAAGAGCTGGAGTTTTAAATTTAATAGAATTAAATATAACTTTTTTAAAAGATAGTGCACTTCTTTCAGTAATTTTACCTTTCCATTGAGAAGGATGAAGTCCACTAAATTCAGAATAGAATTTACTAAATAAAATATCAGCCATTTTACTACGGCTGGCACTCAAAACATTTACTTTATAAGAATATGATATAGTATATCTTAATCTAATTTCATCAATATATAATCTAACTATTTCGCATCCAATAAAACAATCATTTTTATTATAATACATCATAGGAGGAATATATTCATTAATAATATAACGATCCCATTCATTAATAAGATCGTTTAATTGAGTAATAGACATTCCTCTATATCTATCTTCTTTATAATAATAATTTACATCTTTTTCACAAATAGGAGGAAGAATAAATTCTAATAATTCATACCATTGAATATTAATAGAAGTCTGTTTAAGACTTTTAGGAACAGGTTTTTTATCACCATTTTTATCAATAATACTATTTGCTTTGTTTAAAGCAAAAATAGTCATTATATCAACACCTGTAAAAGGTAATTTATATTTTCTTAAAGACTCAATATAAAAATCTTTTTTAGCTAATTCTTCATTATTTTGTAAAGATATTATTTTTTGCGAAGTTTCATATAGCATTCTAATAAGTTCTTTAGTAGTATTATATTGATCAAAGTGCATTAATAATGCAGCAATCATTAAATCATCATATTTAGAACTATTATAGCCATATAAATGAGTAATAATATCTACTTCATTATTATCAATTATTTCTTTATGATAACGCATATTATTTATAGCCGAAACCATAGATAATAATTGATTATCATCATTATCTGTAATATAATATTGTTCAACTTTTACTTGATTGAGTAATTCTTTTATTTCTTTTACAGTATATTTTTGAACTAAAGGAATAGGAGTTTTTACTTCTTTATCTTTTTTAACTTCTATTTTACAAGCATCTTTCATTATATTAAGATAAGAAGTAATATCAACAATAGTAATAGAAAAGAAGTTTTTTAAGACTTCAATATCATAAAATTTAGTAATAATCATATAAAAGAATTTATAGCATTAGCAAATAATACTTTAAAATTATTATATCTTCCTTTTTGATTATTATTAAATATTATTTTAATTTGATGATATGGAAGATTAGCAATATAATCATTATTATTAATATATAAACATAATATATTTCTAAATATAAATTTTTCAGTTTCATATTTAAGAAAATATTTACAATATGGAATAGATTGTAAATAAGTATTATAATTTTTATCAATAGTACATTTTACTTTTGCTGTAATATAAACATTCTCAAATATATTTAATCCTGTAATTTCAGTATATTCTTTAGATAATATATTTATAACTTTTTTTATATTATTAAAAGTAGGTAATATAAATAAATTTCCTGAAGATGGATTTCCAAAACCAAATTTTACGCGTTCTCCTGTATGAAAAATTCTATTAGGACAATTAATACAAATATTATTTTTATCAATAGGTATAGAAGTATAATTATTATGAAATAACTCTATATCTTTATTTATTTTTTTTCTAATTCCCATAGCATAATATAAGATTTTTTCTTGCTCTTGAACAAGCAACATATAATCTTCTTAATAATTCGTCTTGATTTGCATAAGGAGTACCATTAGAATCAAATACCATATTATTTACATCAACAAAAACAGTATCATAAGTAGAGCCTTGCATAACCTTATAACTTTCATTATAAGCCTGACTATATCTTAAATTATTCTTTTTATAATATATCCTTTATAATTATATGGACAATTACATTTTATATATTTATATATATTATTCCAAATATGAATTATAATATCCAAATAATATTATGAATAATTTTCCCCCTTTTCCCAATAATAGTTATAATATTATTATTAGTACTCCTTTCGGATAGTCGATGAACCTTACTATTATTATGTTTCACAACATAATGAGTAGTCTTGGCTGCTGATTGTCATATAATAATAGTTTTTCAAGCATTCACACTTGAATTTTCATTCTATGTTGTAGCACTATTATCTTCACGATGTTCCAGCAATTAAAGGGATTTTACAAGAGCCAAGTTACTAACTCTTATGGCTACTAATAGCAAATCCATAATCTATATCTCTATAATAAATAATTTTACCAGATTTATTTATTACATTGGTTGCTAATAAATATTTTTTCTTAAAATTATAATATTCTTTCCATCTTGTTCCTCTTGTAGAAGCAGACGCAGATTTAGCGGCATTAATAAGTTCAGTTATTACTTTATCATATTTTTGAACAGTAAATTTATCTCTATGATCTATTATAAATAATGGTTTAGTTATATTTCCTCCATGTATCATTTGGAATTTAACAAGAAATCCTTTAAAACCATATTTATCATCTACATAATTAGTAATATCTTTAATAATATATTCTTCACTATTATTAATAATTATACTTAAATATTCATCAACAATAGTTTCATATGACATTATTAAATCATTTTTAGTAATTATAGCTTTGTCATTATCTTTAATTATAGTATGACGAATATAATTATTCCAACTACTTACACATTTATTTGTATAAGCTACAATTCTATACATATCAATATTTTTAGTATATTCTTCATCAAGAAAAGATTTATCTACTAATTCTTTAAATTTATTTACACCACAAACAAAAAAGCCTTCATTTACATCATTATAAAAATATTTATTTCTATTTTTAGAAATAAATTCTAAAAATCTATAAGTTTTATTTTTAATATCTTCTCGAAGAATGCTTAATATATCTCTTATAGGATTATCATTTCCTTGTCTTACAATTTCATTAAGATAATTTGTTTTATAACATTGTGTAAAAGCATAACTTTGCTTTTCTCCAACAGGAGGAAGTTGAAAACTATCTCCTTGAAATATAATTTTAATATTTAATTTTTTACATGTATTAATAATATATTTTACTAATTTAGCTGGAAGCATACTTGCTTCATCAATAATAAGTAATTTAATATTATCTAATTTAGGACCAGCAATAGGATTAAATTGTGGTCGTTCTGGATCAAAATCTTCTAATTTTAAATCAAGTCTAAGACCAAATGTACTCTGTATAGTTTCAACATTTCTAATATTTCCAATAGAATTACTTAATACACGACAAGCTTTATGAGTAGGAGCTGTACATTTAATTACACTATGACTATATTTACAATTTTCAATAATATATTTAGTAACAAAAGTTTTTCCAGTTCCACCAGGCCCACACAATCCTCTAATAAAATCTTTATCAGACCAAGTAGCTGCAATAAATGAAATTAATTCATCTATTGCAGCACTTTGATCATCTGTAAATATTACGGATTGTTTATTTTCATTTTCATTTCTATAAAAATCCATTTATTTATTTTTATTTATATTTCTTTCTATTTCTTCATAATTAGTTTTCCAATAATTAAACGCAATTTTACTTTCTTCATTATCATATTCTATAATAACTTTTTTGATATTGAACAAAGTAGTTCCATAAGGATTAAGAAGTAAATTACCATATACTATACAACCTGGAGCAAATGGTAAATAATTCTCATTTGTATAATTTAGCCTTTCATTTTTATTTCTAACAATACATAATCTTTTAGAGTCTTTATTTAATTTAAGAGAAAATATTTTATCTTTTTTAGCAGTATTATAACAATCTTTAAGAATAGGAACAACAGTATTATTAATATTTACAAATAACATTCCTGTAATTGCTATATGAACAACTCCATATATATCTCTTTTAATAATTGTGTATTGTTTTGCTTTTTTATGGTTAGTGTTAGTTTGTTTTTTAGTAACACTAAAATCAAAATAAGGCATAATAGTTTAATTATTGTTTCTTAAATATACTTTTAATAGAATTTACAAAACTATTTTTATTATCTCGTTTAGCAAGTTTTTTATTAATAGTATATTCAGAATTAGTAGGAGCAACTCTTGTTGCATTTCCTTTACGGGCGTGATACTGATGATAATTTACAAGATAATCTATCTTTCCAAAAGTATGAATACCTGTACCTTCAGAATAAGTAATAGATTTATTTACAGTATCAACTGTAACAAAAGGATTTTTAGATAACATCCTTACAACTCCATTTTCATCATAATGACGATTAGCCATAATTTTACAATGTTTAATTTGGTTAATAAAATTAGTTAATTAATTGTTTTCTTGTTCTATTTTTTTATTTACAAGATCAATCATAAGTTTTATGAAAGTTATTCTATCTTCTATACCTTGTTTATTAATAGTAAACCAAGCATAATTTAAAGTATTATAAGTATTGCTAAATAGATTGGCATATTTTTTAATATTATTTCTATTAAATTCTGGAAGTATTTCAGCGTATTTATAGCCATCATTAATATAATCAAATATTCTGCTCAAAGTATTATTGTCTATACTATAGCTACGACATATATAACGTTCTAAAGCAATACATATAAAAGTTTCTTCTTTAGATTCAATTAATTCTAATAATTTAATATATATTTCTTTTCTTATAATAGAAGGAATAACCTTTCTATTTAATATACAATTTCTAACATATTGTTTAACGTAAGTATCCATAATATAAATAATTATAATTAATTCTTTTTAGCATATCCCCCGTAAAGGAAGATCCACCATATTATTCTTTTACCTTCTTTTTACTACATTAATTATTAATAATTTCTTTATTAACAATATCTATCATAAGTTTAACAAAAGTAATTCTATCTTGCATAGTATAAAACCAAGAAATATCGCTATACTTAATTAAATAAAATAAATTAGTATTTTTAAATATTAAATTTCTATCAAATTCAGGAAAACATATTTTATAATTTTTATGTATATATTCATCATTTATATCTTTATAATAAAAATTTGTATCATATACATTTATATTATAATCATTTAAAATTTTTCTTAGTTCAATACAAATATATTTTATTTCATTATTTTCATCACCGATAATAATTCTTTTTAATATTTTATTATATATATTTAATCTAATTCTTGGTGGAATAACTTTGTCATTATTAAGACAATCTATTATAATATCTTTATATATACTTATATAATATTATATTTAATACAGCTATTTTAAACTAAAATTTTGAATATTTTATAAAATAATAGAATCGATCTAATTTTATATTTAATTAAATCAATTCTATTAAAATTACCAAATTTTCTCCAATTTTCTAAATTAAGAATACCTTCCATAAAATTATTTTTTTGTTACTTTACTATAATTATATATTTATATAAAATAAAGAGAGAAAGATTAATATCTTTCTCTCTTAACTATATTTAACTTTAAGTTTAGCTAATACTTCTTCAAGACAAATAAGTAAATCTTCTCCTATTGTATTAAATTTTCCATCAAAATCAAATATAGGAATAGGAGAAAAAAGAATTC
>ULOD01043909.1_pt1 | contig 68475 bp, 94 predicted proteins | sample 1952351 | NCBI WGS metagenome assembly ULOD01 (sample SAMEA4835596, study PRJEB28245) | human gut metagenome | biome: gut microbiome; material: fecal sample | place: Denmark | collected 2008 | reverse complement strand
TACAAAAAGCTATTGACTTTTTATAGTTAGCCTCCTAAATAATTTTTATTTCTTCTCCATAATCTTCTTTCACTTCTTCTTTTTTACCCCAATTGAATTCTGAATATGGTGTTAATGGTTCTTCATTGAATATAACTTGTTCTCTTGATTGATGTGCAATCGCAAGTCCCATCATTTGATCATCGTGTTTTCCTTCTGGGGCTTCAATTCTTCCTTTTTCATTTTTTACTATTGTTAATAGTTCTCTTAATGTATCTTCATCATTTATTGAATCAGTATCATCTCTTACTATTTCTTTTAATCTGGATATAATAACTGGTCTTGTTATTTGCGTTGTTCTAAAACCATATTTCTTTTCAAGTTTTCCAGTATATTCATCCATCTTTTCTCTTATATACATATTTGTATAACCTAATCTTTCTAGTTCCATTATCGGATAACTATCAAAGTTCGTTTCTATACAAATTAATGCATTCTTATAATATTTTCCTAAACAATACATTTGTTTAGCATATAAATCAGAATCTAATTTATTTTTAAAATTTGCTACTTGCTTTCCTGTTTTAGCATCTAATACGTGAGCAGTAAAATAATCACTACCTTCTCCAGCAGTGTCACCACCAATACAATATTTTGTCATTGTTGGACTATTTGGTAATTGATATATTCTTATATAACCATTTCTATCATTAACCCATTTTATGTTTGACATTTTTTTATCTTTAGGTAAATCATCATTATAATCATATATAAAGTAACCAACTTTCAATGGTTTTGGTATTCTTTTTAATCTACTTAATATTGCCTCACTATCAAAAGCAGGTTGTCCTGATAGTAAAAATGCTTCTTCTGGTGCACACGGATATTCTTGTTTAATTAAATCTTTATCTATATATCCTTTATATTTTTTGTAATACCAATAAAGTTGATTATCATTTAGTTTAACATCATCTTTTAGCCATTTTAATCTTGTATATATCCAGTCACTTTTTGTATTAATATTATTTATAAATTCGTTATGTATATCCTCACTTTCAAAATTCAATACATATTCTTTTGTTCTCCACCACTCAAAGAAACAATTTATATGCTCGTTACTTTCCCACATAGTCTGGTAATCATTGAAGCCATTTGCAGTTGATTCATATATTTTTATACAATTCTTTGTAAATGCTTCTCCAAGCGCTGCCTGAATAGGTGCTATACCATCTTTCCAAAATGCACATTCTGATCCATGGAAGAAATTAATTGTTCTCGAACGACCTACATCTTTAGTAGCAGTATCAACTGCCCAACTACTATTAATCTTTTCGAATAATAATTGTTTTCTATTATTAAACTTTTCAGTAGGTTTTAATATGTCTGGAAGTTGTGAGTACGGATATTTTGCTTTATTTTGAAATATAGCCTCTGAATTATCACTCTTATCTGCTAATGTAAATCCTTGAAAGTTTCTGTTTAATATACTACAGGATAATTGATATGCAGTTACAACAGTTGTAAATCCTTGTTGCCTACCTTTTAATATCAAAATAGATATGTTTGTTATTAATCCTTTTTTATAATCTTCTTTTGCTTTATTTAATATATTGATAAACTCTTTTTGCACATCATTTAAAAAAAATGGTTTTGTTGTTTGATCCTTATCTACAACTATGAATACTAATTCTATTAATTTTTCTGGATTCTTTTTTACTTCATTTAATAAATCTATATCATTGTATAATTGATTTGCTATTGCTTCTCTTAATTGCTTATCATAATCTATGTCATGAAGTTCTTCCCATTTTTCTTTTCTTTTGTTTATTAAGTAGTCTGCGGTATATTTCATAATAAATCTTCTAACTTTTTAACATCTATTTTCCCATCTAAAATGGTTTTATATTCTCCAGTCATTTTATTTAAAGTATCTATTGCTTTTAGTTTTGTATTTAAATCTGCATTTTTCATATATAATATTTCATCACTACCATCTGGTAATTTTATTTTTATTTCTTCTCTTTGTATGTCTTGCACAACTTCTGATAACCATTTCATACGTTCTTTAGCAGTCATTATTGTTTCATCTTCAATTTTTTCTTGTAATGCTTTTATATAATTCTGTATGTTAGCATTTGTTAGCAATCTACTAGCATTTACTTTTGCGGTATCTTCCCTTTTACAAGTCTTATATGCTTTTAAATATGCTTGTGTCCCATTTAATCCATTTTTAACATATTCTTGACAAAATGTGATTTGTTTGTTGTTCATTTTTTCTTCTTTCATAGTTTTTCTCCTCCTCTTCACATTTTCTTGCTCTTGGACATTCCTTGCAATGGTATATCATACATAATTTTAAATTTTCCTTTTTCTTCTTCATATTTTTTCCTCAATAAAAAAACAACCTTATTTGGTTGTATTAATAGATACTGTCTAATGATATAAGTTAAGCATATTTAGGCTCGTGTTACCTACCCCTCTAACCATTTCATCAATTACATTTCCTACTATCATACTCGAGTTAGTAAAGGTTCTTGCTTATTGATTACTTACTTAACTAGGACGATTATTTTATATCACTAGACACTACCTGTTAAAGGTAATGCTATTTACTATCTTATCCTCTCGGAGTTCGTATAGCAAATAAAATAAGAACTTCTAGTGCCTTATAGACACCATAGAATAAATATAAAGGTTTCTAAATTAAACATTACGCTTAGTTTAATTCGTTGCGTTAAGTCAAGTGCATCCATCAACCTTTAACTCGACGTGGTTATTTATATATTTATTCTATGCTACCTATAAAGGTAGTATCACTACTCTATATTATTCACTTAACACCAACGAAAGAAATTAAGTTTTCATATATTTTGTATACACGACTTGGTTCGTTGTCTAGGGTATTAGTCGTTTTCCCTACCTCTAAAATAAGATTCAATACTTAACTTTGACATGTCAGCCATTAATTCTTTGCAAACACAGGATTTTATGTGTTTTCCTCGCATTTATATAGTCTTATAAGTTCCTCGAAGTCTTAAGTCCACACGGGATGCTTAAGCTCATTCTTCTCTATGCTATATTTTGTGCTTTTTTATTACCTATATGTACGCATACTCTAGGAACTATAAGTCCTAAAACTTTCTAGTTATTATTTATAAGCACCATATCAAGTAAATAATAGTTGTGCAAATGTCACTACCTTAGGGTTACATATACGCTTTTTGTTATAATCAGGGGTTTACTTAATGTAATCAACAATTCTAAACGAGTAAAGGCTTAATTATAACTGACATTTAATCCTGACTACAGGCTTCACTATTTACTCAATATGCTACTTACAAAAAGTAGCACAATAATTTAAAAGGAGTTGCACGGGACTTTGTATTATCCCATGCTACCATTTTAACATAATCAATCGGACATCGAACGGACATTTTTATTTTCTATCTCATTATTTCTTTTTCCTGTTATTTTTGAATATATTCTTCTACATTGCCTTTCACTATAACCTGTTAATTGTGCAATTTTCCACCACTCACGAGGTTTTCCTCTATGTTCTTGTATATATTTTTTATCGTTTCTTAATTCATAAACTTTTTGCTTCAATGGTTCATATTCTCCAATTCTTTTTAGTTCACTTTCTACATAATTACTTAATGAAATTAAATAATCATTTAAATGGTCTATCCACCATTCGATGTCTTCATTTTCACATTTATAGACATACTTGAAAAACTTTTCTTCTCTTGTCATGCTTCCATCTACTCTATCAGTATTTGGATCTGCTACTTTCGGTTGTGTTTCATTAAAAAGCAAATTCTTTCTATCTATGTATAAATTTAATAAATTTGTTATTCTATTTATTTCATTATTTGCTTCTTTTATCGTATACTTCATTTCTTCCACTTTTTATCCTCCCATACTTAACAATATATTTTAATAATTCATCTGATACTTTTTCATATCTTTGTTTTAATTTTCTATATTTAATCTTTAATTCTATAAGTTCGTCCCTTAATTTCTTTTCTTCTTCATTCATACTTATCCCTGTAATCTTCCATTAATATATTCATAAGTTTTTATTTCTTTATTCCAATTCCTGCAAAAATAATTTATTCCATTTTTTGCTATCATATTTAAATATAATTCTATTAATTCTTGTGTTTCTTTATGGAAAATTCTTTCATTTTTATGTTTATTGTAATATTCTAGTGGTTCAATATATGATTTATTATAATTAGGTTTTTGTTTAGAATAAACTATTCCTGCACTTAGCCAATCACAAATCATTTCTACTACATATTGATATGGTATTTTGCAAGGAGTATTTTTATATGTACCAATATTGTCTATCCAATATTCCCAATGATGTGGATTATGTCCTTTATGATGTTGCCATGCTATACTATAACCTTTTTCACTTTTTTCTGCATCAATCGGACTACATGTTCCTTGAAAATATTTTGCACTACTGAAAAATTCAGTTATACCATATTTGCTTAAATCATGTTTTATACCTCTCATGTATAATCCACATTTGAAACAAAATTTCATTACATAATATTTATGTTTTGTTATAGTTATAAAATGTTTTATATATTTTTTCATATTATCTATTCTCCTTTTAATAATTTTATAATGTGTCTAGGATTTAGATCATCTCCATACTCACATACTTCAGTTTTATCATCTTCATTTATAAAACAAGTTTCTTGTATATAATTAATTACTTTATTCATTCTTGATTCATATTCATTTTTTATTAAATTTAATTTTAAATATGCTTGCGTACATTCTTCTAATGCATTTTTTTCACCAAAATACACCATTTGCATCTTTCCTATAAATTCTTTATTATTCATACATTACTCCTTTGTATTTTTTCTTAAAAAATGGTACTGGAATTTTATATGAACACTGCGGACAATTTATAAAATCACAAAGAGTTGAAAAAATAGTAAAATCTATATCTTTTTCCATATAAGTAAATTTACAACCACAAATCCTGCATTTTGTAATATATACTTTCTTATCTGGTGTTATTTTTGTACCTTTTTTAATTATTTTCATTATTTACCTCCTAAAATAAAGTGTGAAATATAGATTTTATAGTATATTTCCATTCTCCTTTTACTTGTTCTTTACCATTAATATATATCTTATTATTAACTGTACAAACACAATTTTTAAAGAATACTGATTTTGGTTGTTTTACTTCTTTTCCATCAATAAATAATTTATTATTGCATTGCATTATATTCATTATTTACCTCCTATTCCAAATTTTTAAAATATTTCCAGATGGAGAAACAATTTTAAACTCTTTTCTATCAACAAATCTTGGATTTAATTCTTTTAATTCTTCAACAAAATTTTCTAAATCTTCCCACATTCCTCTTAAAATACATTTGTCATTTTTATATAAATAACCTGTTATAGCATACATTATTTATCATCTCCTATTATTTTTTATTATCGCTCTCGATATAGTCAATATAATTTTCTTCATCATCAGTTGTTTTTAATTTTTTACTATAAGATGTATTTAAAATTAAACAAGGAATATCTTCACCAAAGAAACCATAAAAACTTTTTTCTACTTGTTCTAATTCTCCTATTGTTCCACAAATGTTTAATGAATTTCTAATAAAAACTTCTAAATTGTCATCTAAATTATTTAAAATTTCCTTTAATCTTTTTACTTTCATATCTATTCTCCTATTATACTTTTGTATTTTTGTAAAATTTCTTTTAAAGTATTTAATTTTGATTGTTCTTGCATAGCCATTACATAATCTTCTTCACTATCATATTCACAATTATAATTAATACTTGTTCCTTTTGGTTCAATACTATATATTTTATCTTCTAAATATTTTATAAACTCTTTTTGTTGTTTTATCATATTACATACTTTTAATTGATTTAACTGCATATTTTCAAATGCTCTTTTGTTTTGATTATCTAAATCTTTTATATCTTTTTGATATTCTTCAACTTGTTTCTTTAATTCTTGATTTTCTTTTAATAAAGATTTTACAGTTTGACAATCTGCTTTTTCTCCAACTAATGAATTAAAAATTATTATTGCTTCTTCATTATTGATATCATTATGAACTGATTCACCACTTATACTATCTACACTTAAACAAGCTATATTCCCACCTAAATATCTAAAATTTATTTTTAAATCTTTGATTTTCATCTATTTAACCTCTTTTCTTTTCTATAATTTTTAATAACGATAAATAAATTAATTCTAATGGGGAAAATAATATATCAAGGAATAAGCAAAATGGAGTTAAAAATATGCTTAATAATAATATATTTACTATTTCTTTATTGCTATACCCATATTTACCATAGGCATTTTGATACTCAAAATTAGTTTTAAATTCTTTCCATAATTGTTTAATCAACATTTACTCATCACTCCTTACTTTCTCTCGATATATTACTATCGATTTTATTGTTACAATTCCATCTATATATCCACCTTTTTTATTTAACTCTTTTCTAAATTGTTTTAAATTTTCTTCATATACAGTACCACAATAACCATCTATAGTAGTAACTTTTGTTTCATAATTATTTTTATTTTTAATCTTTAACATTACTTAAACCCCATTCCTTCATATTCCCAAAATACAGATTCACCTTTTACTTTTCCACATTTAGTACAAATTTCATAATGATATTCTCCATTCATTAAACCACTAGCGTTATAACCTTTAAAGTTATGTTTGCATAATAACCTTTTATATAATGGCTTCCTCCAACCAATTAATTTTATAATTGATTTTTTATTCATTACTATCACTTCCTTCTAGTTCTTGCATTTTATCTAATACTTCAAATATTTTTATATGTTTAGTAAGAACCGTTTTATCCGTTGGTATTTGATTATGCAAATATTCTTTTAATTTATTCCAATTATTTTGAATATCTATTTTTTCAGACATTGTTTCATCTTCAATTTTTTCTTGTAATGCTTTTAGTTGTTTGTTTTCTTTTTTTAACAGCATATTTTCCCAATTGACTTTGTCTACTACTTTGTCATTATGTTTTGCATTTTCTTTTAAGATTTTGTTTTCTTGTTGTAATTGATTAATCCATTCCCATAATGGTATAAAATCATCACCATCATATTTAATTTTTGATGATAATTTTAAAGTTCCAAAATATCTATAACCTTCAGAGTCTTTCCATAAATTATTTATTGACTTATAGTCTTTATTCATCTTACACCTCTTCCACGCTTAATATTTTAAGTACATAATATTCTTTATCAGGTTCTGCACCCCATTTGGGTTTGCCATAACCTTTAAAAATATAACAAGAGCATTTGATTTTAGGGCTATCTTTTCTATATCCATTTTTAAATATAACATTATATTCTTGTCTTTCTATATCATTAATTGCTTCAATAGGGCATTCATAAGAATATGGGTGTCTTCTAATCAAATCATTTGCAAATCTTGTTTCATAATAAGGTTTAATCTCTCTATATTCTTCTTTCTTTTCACCAGAAAGAATCATATCAAACCATTTCTTTTTTATTGGTAATGTTAGCATATTTACACCTCTTTTAATATATCTTTTATTTTTATAACTTCTATTAAATTAACAAAACTACAATCTTCTTCTTCACATTCTTTATCCATTCTATTTATAAGTTCTATTGCCTTATCAATTACTTCTTTTTGCTTTTTGACTTGATTCTGCAAGTCTATAAATATGTCGGTTGCACCTTCATATTCAATATGCTCTTCTTCTAAGAAATCTGCTAAATCATCTGCTTCCTCCTCAATTATGTATGGAAAATGTAAATATATATCTGCGGTTTCTATTATTATTGGCTTTTTCTCTTTGTCCATATTCTTATTTCTCCTTATCTTATTTCAAAATTTAATCCTCTTAATACTGGGCTAGTAAAACAACTAAACCCAAATAATCTATTTATTACAATTTGTTCATCATTTAATATTATCATTTCATATTGGCACATTAAATCCATTTGACTTTTCAATATATAATTTAATTCTTCAGATATAATTATAAAAGTTGGTTTTTTATGATGTGCTTTTCTAAATACTTCAATTTGATTATTTATTTTACCCATTGTTTTATGTATATCTTCATATTTATAATTTTTTTCGTTCATAATTATTCTTTCCTTTCCAAGTATTCTTTTAATTTAGGATCATATTCTCCTAAAATTTTTAAGGCTGTATAATAATTATTTTTGTATACATCTATCTTTTTACTTAATTCATTTAATTTAATCAATAAACAACCTATTATAAATCCTAATATGTAAATCATTTTAATTCCTCTTGATATTCGTATGTTCTTTGCAAATCTTCGTAAAACATACCATTTAAAAGTTTAATTTTGTCTATTTTGTTTTCTAATTCAACAACCTTATTTGTTACTACTATTACAAATATTGCTTGAATAATTACTATTGCTAAAATTGGTATTATTGTTTTATAATCTATTTTTTTCATTTTTCCTCCTACACTTCAAATATAGATATTTGTCTATCTATGTTATTTAACATTTTATCTTTTGCCTCTTTGCAAAAATTCTTTTTTATTTCAAATCCGTAACAACTTCTATTTAATTCTGCACATGCTCTTAAAGTACTTGCACTTCCACAACACGGATCAATTACTACATCGCCCTCATCTGTAAAAATTTTAATTAATTCTTTTAATACATTTACTGGTTTTTGCGTTGGATGAATTTTAGGTACTTCTTTACTATCTTTTTTCCACTCGAACCAATTGAATATCATGTGATTTTTACCATCAATTCCTATATTATTAAATTTAGGTAATTTTTCTCTATATAGAACTACTGCATATTCACACGCATTTACTATTTTCATATTTGCCTTTAGTACCTGTGCCGAAAAGTTTTTACAAAATACTAATGGGTAACTCTTTGCAAGTCCATGTTTTTTTCCTTGTTCAACAACCATAGGTATTTGCTCGAAAGCACAAAATACTATCATCGCAGGAGCATTAGAGCTTCTTCCTCTTTCTCCACCTTTTTTTGGTTCTTTATTTAAATATCTCGTGCAAAAATCAAAGAAATTATTTATTTTGAAATCATTATCTGTATCGAAAAAACTTGATCCTGCTAATTTTGATTCACCATTTTTATTATCACCATCAACATACCATTGAGGGTTAGAAGCATACGCTTTATTCCCAAGGTTATAAGGTATATCTGCTATGATTAATTGTGCATGTGGTATTTGATATCTTTTAGCATTTTCGAAATGATCATTTATCAATTTTATATTTATATTTTTGTTTTCATCTATTTTTATTTTTTTATCTACTATTTCAAATTCCATTTATAACTCCCTTTTCATCAATTTAACAACTTTTATACTTAAATCTATTAAATCTTCAATTGTCACTTTATAGTACTTTTTATTGTCTATATTTTTAAAATGTTTTTCTATTTTTAATTTTGTTAATTCTTCAATTGTTAGTTCCATTTATTGTTCCTTTCTAGGTCTTCCTCTTTTCTTTTTAGGACTTATCAATTTTTCTATTTCTTCTTCTGTATACACTCTGTTTTTATATTCACTATTTAATCTTTTATTTGTTTTATTTATTTCTGCCATAATGAATTGTCTAGAATCATTTCCTATCATTTTCGATTTTTGATTTTGATATGCCAATTCTAAATCATGTTCATTGTTTAAACTTCTTCTTTCTTTTCTTAAATCATGAATTTCTTTTACCACATTTATACTTGCTTCATCACTTAATTCGTTATTTTCTATTAAATGATATAAATCTGATAATTTATAATCTACTTTTTGAAGTTCTATGGATTGTGTTCTGATCATATCATCTATATCATCAAGTATACATATAGCATTTTTTATTTTTTCTATTATTAACTTATCTCTCATCAAATCTCCTTTATCTCAAGACCTTTGTACTGCATCATTTTTTTCTTTAATTTATATACTTCTGTACGATAACCTTTTGTATCAACAATAATAAGTTTCCCATCTTTTATGTAAGTGAAATCTGCTATATAATTTATTGACCTTATTGTTTTACCATTGAATTTAAAACTTGGTTGTAATTCAAATTTTACTTGTGTTTTTAAATCTGTTATCTGTTTGTTTTTAAGCATCATTTCAAGAATTACATAGTAATCTCTTTCTTTTTTAGAATCGAATGTCATGCCTTTATAAAAACATTTTTTGTTATGATACTTATTCATCTTTTAATTTTTCCTCTAACAATTTTATATATTTTTCTGGACATGCTGTCATATACATTTTTGTTATCAAAAATATACATCTGATTATTGGTACAAAACTAATTAATAAATGAGTCATTATTGTTTTAAAAATTCCATCAATTTTATCTTTTGTTTTTAAATGTTCTCTTACCATATCTCTTGATTTTCTAAATTGTTCTCTAAATAAAAGCCCTTCTGCCATAGCAATCAAAAACCAAACTACTACACTGCTTAAATATACTTTTAACATTATTACCTCCTATTTCTTATAAATCAAATCTTCTTCATTCCAATTTTCATATCTACTTGAAAGATAATTTTTTATAATAGAGCCTATTTGTTCTCTTTCCTCTTTAGTTCCAAAGTCATATCTTCTGTGACATTTATTAGGTGTTAATTCAGTACACATTGTTACTATATTTTGTTCTATTCCTAAACCACCTTTAGCCCTTGGTATGTAATGTGCATTTGGCATAACATTATATGAATTACCACACACAACACAACAACCATTATCTCTCTCAAATACTTTCTTTTTTACTGACATTGGTATATCAGTTGCTTTACTTCTTTTTGATTTCATATTTACCCCCTAAATTAGATTTAATTTTGCTATTTCATTTGGTGTCATTGTTTCTATATCTAATTGTTTACATTCTTGTATTATTCCTTCTATAAAGATTGTCATTTCCTTTGTATCAAACTCACTACTACCTTTGTAAATTCTATATATAGTGAATTCTCTATTATTAAATAACCTTTTGGATACTATTTGATAATATTTAAAATAGCCTTTTGGATCTATTGAAGATAGCATACTTATTTCGCTAACTTGTCCATAAGACTTAAGCATTTCAAAGTATACTTCTTCTTTAGATTTTCCTATTAAATTCCCTATTTCAGTGATTAATTGCCAAGCATATGAATTTTGTGATAAACTTCTTTTCTTTCTTTTTTCTTTTATTTCAAATTGCTTGTCCTTTTCTTTTCCATACAACCACTGAATTATTTGTAATGGTGTTCCTATCATAACTTATCCTCTAGAATGCTATATCGTCATCACTAATCTCAATTGAGTCTCCAAAGTCAGCATAAATCTGTTCATCAGTTGATTTTTTGACATTCTCTGCTTGTTTTGGCTCTTGTTGATTATTTGTTTTAGTTTGTAAAAAACTCATTCTATTTGCCATAAAAGTATAGTCATAATGTCTTTTGCCTTCAGCATCTTCCCAATTGTGATTTTTGACGCTTCCTTGAAAACCAATTAAATCGCCTTTTTCACAATATTTGCATACGTTTTCTGCCATTTTTTCAAATAGTGTAATAGGTACAAATGTTACATCATCTTTTCCATTTTGCACTGCTAAATCTATTTGTGTTACTGCTTTATTTGAACTTGTATATCTTAACTCTGGTGATTTTGTTAATCTTCCTATGAAGAAAAAGTTATTATTCATCTAATCCCAACTCCTTTAATGTATATTTTTTATCTGCTTCCATACCTTCGTACATAGTTCCTTTTTTAAAATATGGGAAGTAAAATGATTCACTATTTATATGAATAACAATATAACTTTTTTCGCTATCGAAATTTCTTTTAACAATATCGCTAATTCTATTTTTAAATGGTCTAATAACTGCACTTAAATATTCTTTTTCTACATCATCAAGAATTGGTTTATTCTTTTCTTTTTTATTTTCTTCTTTCAATTGCTTTAATTGTTTTTTCAAGTAATTTACTTTATCTCTATTACTTATTACATTGCTATATTCTTCTTGTACTTTATTTGATAATTTATCTATTTCACTTTGCAATTGTGATATTGTTAAATTATCTACTATTTCAAACTTACCTTCTGGACTTAATGCAGTATAAATATCTCCTATACATCTAGGATTTTTATGTTTTAAAATTAATATTTCTATATAACCGTCTCCTACCTTTTTTACTTCTCCTAAATACATATTTGTATTTGTAATTCCATATTTATTACTTAATCCTTTTACTTTATCTCCTACTTTAAATTTCATATTATTCAATCCTTTCAAATTTCATATTATTGGTTTCTAAAAATTTTTTTAATGCTTTTTGTTGTGATAAAGTTCCAGTAATTTTTAATGTGTATGTTTTTATTGGATCTATTTCTTCTACCTCTACTGGATTATCAATCATTTTTTCTATTTCTTCTTGCTTTTGTTCCTCTATAATTACTTTTGTTTCTTCTTTTTGTTTGTTTAATAATTGCTTTTGTTCTTGAAGTTTATTATTTTTTCTTATTACTTCGCCTAACTCAAAATGTGTTAGATAATCATTTTTTAATTCAATTTCGTATTCACTATTTAAACTTTCTATTGTTATTAAATCTTTTCTAATAACATCTATTTTTTCGATTAATTCATTTTCCAATGCAAATTTACCATCTTTCCAAGATCCCTTGTTTAACCATTTTTCGTTGAAAACACTATCGAATGATAATACATTTGCTAATTCTTTTATATTTTCATTAAATATTACTTCTATTTTTTCTTTTTTTGATTGCTTTTCTTGTTCTTCAAACACTTTTATTTGTTTATCTAATAAACTTGAACTTTCCTCATAAAGATTTTTTATTGCATCACATTTTGATTTAAATTCTTTTATCGGTTGTGATATCTCTTTTTCTATTGCTAATCTTCTATCATTTATTGCTTTAGCAGTCTTATTTAATTCTGCTCTTTTCTTTGTATCTTCATCTAAAGTTGCTTTTGTTACTATATATTTTTGATATTTTTCTGTATCTTTTTTTGCTTCTTCTAATATTTCATCATAATTTTTTATTTCTAATTTTGGTAATTCATATTTTTTAACTTCTATCTCGTTCATTAAAATACTTCCTCTCTTTCTTTATCTTTTTTTTCCAATATTTCATACGCTTCCTTGCAGTTCAATTCACTTAATCTACTTTTCCCTAAAGCCTTTACTTCTTTACCTAAAGATTCCATATCATCTTTAAATTCTGATTTTAATAATTGAATTTGCCCTTTTTGAATTGGCATATCACTAAAATCGTGTACTTCTTCTTTCTTTTCAGTTGTAATTTTATTAAAGAAATATCTATCTATCATTTCCTTTAATTTTTTATCTTTTGTTATTCCTGATATATATTTTAAATATTCATCATCATCTATTTCTTCAAAAGTTGAACCTTCATATTTCCCAAATGTAAATTTATAATTTTTTACAAGTTCATCTATGTTCTCATCTTTTTTCTCAGCATTTAATCTTTGTGCATCATCATCTTCTGTTGCTAATCCAAAAGCCATAAGTAATGAATATCTTCTTGCATATGTTAATGCGCTTCCTTGTTCTTGTGCTGGATTTTTAATTCCACTTAACATTGCATCTACAACCTTACAACCTCTTTTTGGTTCTTCTTCCCATTTACCATCAATAAATCTGTAAGTCATTATATAATCGCAACCATTTTTTTCATTTGTTTCTATTGTTTGATAATATTTCATATTATGCTCTTCAAGGTAATTATGGATTTCTGCTAATTCTGTATATTTATAACCATAACCATCTTTATTTTTCTTTAATGTTGTTTTTGTTTGTTCTTCTTTCATTTGTCTAACTCCTTTTTCCATTCTAATACATGACACATTCTTAACATCTGGTTTGCTCTGTGCTTTATGTTATCAATTGTTTCTTCCATTTCTTCATCTGTTATACAGATATAAAAACCACCTTTAACCCCTGAAACACTACCTACCATTCTTTTAAAATTTTTATCTTCTCTAATGTTTTGTATAATCTTTCTCATTGCTTTGTCGCTTCCAACTTGAAACTTGCCTCTTAAAGTTTGATTTTTAATTAAATTTTCTTTACCTCTATGATTTTCTACTAAGTAGTTATAAACTCTTTCTTCTATTGTTTTTTCTTCTTCCTCTTCATCATACTCTGTAATGCTATTGTCTTCGCATTCTGGACAAAGATTAATCATTTCACCATACGAGTTACCGAATGAAGAATAAACGCCATAGTAGGTTTCTAAATCTACTTTTTTTGGTTGTCCGAATTTACACCCACAGTTATTGCATTTGTACATAATTCTTTTTCAAGTTTCTTGTTTTCTCTTTTCAATGTTCTAATTTCTTTTTTTAATTCTGCTTCAATTTCATTTTTATTTATTTCTAATTCACAATATTTTTTATTAAGTTCTGATAGTTGTGTTTTGTATTTATTCATTTGATCTACTGCATAATTCTTTGCAGTTTTATAATCTTCTATTTTTTCAAGCATTTCATCTATATGATTTTCTAATCCTCTAATTGTTTTATTCAATGCTTTTTTTGTTTTAATGGTTTCATTTAACCATTCATTTACCTTTTCTATTATTCCTTTCATTATTCTTCTCCTAACCAATCATAATCAAATATTTCTTCCAGTTCGTCATTTTCTTCTTTTGTAAAAAGTTCATCATATGATTTGTTTTTTATATTTTTTAAAATTCCTTCAGTATATTTCAAATTAGTTTTTCCATTCATAATTGTTTCATTAATTGCATATTTTATTTTTCTAACATCATCAGTTTCTTCTATCCACTTTTTAACTGCCTCTTTTTCTATATCGCCTAAACTTCGATGAAAATTTTTCTCTATATTATTTATATAAGTGCTATAATAACTATCTATATTCTTATATTGTTGTTGCTCGCCTGTTGCTTGTTTGTTAGAAAATGTGTTAATTGCCTGATATAATTCATAGTTTTTTATTGATATTATTGAGAATTTAGTATGTTGCTTCTGTGTTAATTCCCCTGTTGAAATTAAGTGTTTTATTGCAGTCCTTATTTCTTGAATTGTCATATCTAATTCTTCACTTAATGTTTTATATGATGTAACAAAACTTCCTCTCTGGATTAGTAAACCCTCAAAATATCTATCTTGCCAATTTGCTTTTAATAAACAATGAATGAAAAGTGTTTTTGTATTTTTATTTTTATACCATCCCCAATTTAAAAATTTACTATGGAGTTTTATCCAACTTTCATTCACTATTTACCTCCTGTTTGACTTTTGTTCGTTTTTCTGCTATAATTACTAAATGTAAATTTTTTATATTTACGATTTAATTTGAATTATCTACTTTCAATCGTGGTTGGTTGTGTAGATAATTCTTTTTTTTCGTTAAAGTGTTCTGTATTTATACATAACCCTATAAATCCAGCAACACAGAAAACTATAAATAATACATATACTAATCTATCTTTCTTACTCATTTTTTGATCCGCCTCCTTTCTATAAACCAAATTTCTTTTTTACTAATTTAGTTAAAACTATCTTATTTCTTGTTTCTGGAATAAAATAATTTTCTTCTTCCATTTGTTTTCTTAATTCGTGTGAATAACGCAATGCTGTTTTATATGGAACCCTTAATAACTTTTGCAATTCTTTTGGTGTTAGATATTGTTTTTTTAACAAATCTTTTTCTTCCATATTGCACCTCCTTTAAAATAATTCTTCAATTGAATATTGTTTAGTTGTTCTTGAATTTATAAATTTCTTTATTTTTTTTGCTTCATCAGTTGTAAAACTTGCTTTACCATTTATTTTTAAGTTAATAGTACTCATGGATTTTATTGATAACAAATCCGCAAGTTCTGATTGTTTAATTTTATTTTGTTTTAAAATTTCATTTAATTTACTCATATTACCCTCCCATCTACGATTTTTCGTACATTTAATCTAAAAAAATTTGTTATTTTCTAGATTTCACTAACATTATATATGATTTTTCGTATACTGTCAATATATTTTTACGATTTTTCGAAAAATATTTGATTTTTCGTATTTTTGTATTATAATATTGATAAAGGAGTTGATTTTACATGGTTGAAGAAAATTTAAAAAAATTAATTTTAGAAAAATTTGGATCATTACGAAATTTTGCAATAAAAATAGATTTGCCATATACTACCCTCGATAGTATTATGAAAAGAGGTATATCTAATTCGAATGTTGCTAATGTGATAAAAATATGTAAGGGATTAAATATATCACCTGATAAACTCATAGATGAAAGACAAATTATTAACTTTATTGAATTTGATAATGCTGAAAAATACGATACTGATTCAAATATAATAAAAATTCCAGTACTAGGAGTTATTAAAGCAGGTACACCAATTGAAGCACAGGAAGATGTAATCGACTATATTGAAATACCTACAGAATGGACTAAAGGTAATAAAAAATTTTATGGTCTTTTAATTAATGGTGATTCTATGTATCCTAAATATCAAGAAAAAGATATTGTAATATTCGAGCAAAATGATGATATGCAATTTGCTAATGGAAAAGATTGTGCAATTATGGTCAATGGCTTCGATGCTACATTTAAAAGATTTAATTTAAATGAAGATGGAGTAACTTTAACACCACTAAACATAGAAAATTCAGATGGTTATACAACTACATTTTATAATATAGAACAAGTACAATCATTACCTGTTAGAGTTATTGGTATAGCCAAACAAATTAGGAGAAATATATGAATATAAAAGAAATTTTTAGTAATATTTCTAATATATTAAGTATAATTTTCGGAATAATTTTATTTATATGCTTTATTTTTAGTATTATAAGTGTTGTTGCTTATAAAAAAAGAAACGGAAATTATCCTATTGGACAGGGTTACGGGAAAAAATAAAAGAATTAAATTCTGATTAAAAATATGCTAGTATAGGTATTTTTAAAATAAATGTAAGGGAGGTATATCATGAAAAAATCATTAAAAATCATATTATTATTTATCCTATTGCTTTTGTTACAATTTTATGTATATATTAATTCAGAATATACAACAATAAATGCCTTAATTTATGGATTTTGTGATATTGTCTTATATAGTATATTATTAATGATTGTACCAATATTAATGAGACTTCATAATGGAAAGAAATTCGAAAATGAAAAAGGTAAAAAAATTTGTACTATAAACAGTATTGTTGCTTGGTTAGTTTTAATTTTTTTATCCTCATTATTTAAGTCTTATAATATTCCTATTTCACTAAATATAGGTTGGTTAGGTGCTATAATATATTATTTTATTAATTATTACATAACAACAGAAACAAACAAATAAAAAAAAGATAGTCCCACTCGCCAAAGTCGACTATCTTAAACGAACTCATAGAAAAAGTATTCCAAAAGAATATTTGCTTTTTCTATACACTAATTTTAACAAAAAAGCGAACAAATTACAAGAGGAGATGATAAAATGAGGAATTTTAGATACAAAGGAATAACTATATACGAAAATAAACCAACTAAAGATGGCAGAAAGTATTTTTTCAAAAAATATAAAAATGGTAAACATTATTCATCAGAAAAATTTTTATCAGTTGATGAAGTTGTGACTGCATATTCAAGATTTGTTTTAAAAAATAATGATCCAATTAATAAAAGATTTGATTTAGTCGCTGATGAATATTTTAACTATATGTATAAAATAAAAAAAGAATCTACAGTATATTGTTATAAAAATGTTTATAACCTACATATATACCCTTATTTTAAGAGTTCTTACATAAATCACATAAATGTATCAGATATTCGCAAATGGGCTGAAACAATAGAAAAAAAAGACCTATCACTACGTTATATGAACAATGTTTACAATATATTAAAATTGATTTTTGATTTTGCTATGAAAAATTATGGTATTGAATCTAATCCCGTTCAAATTTTCGGTAGATTTCAAAGAAAAAGTGACGAAGTCGTAAAAGATGAAAATAAAATAAGATATATAACATTAGAACAATTCAATCAATTTATATCAGTTATTGATAATGATTTATGGAAAACATTTTTTATAACCCTATTTTATACAGGTACTAGAAAGTCAGAAATACAGGCTTTAACTTGGAATGATATAGATTTTAATAATAATGAAATAATAATAAATAAAATAATATCAACCAAAACTAGCGAAAAATACAAAATAACGAATACAAAGAATAGTTTAAATAGAAAAATAAAAATGAGTAAAACATTATATGAAACATTATCAGAATACAAAAAAGAAGTAATGAAATTTACTGATTATTCTAATAATTGGTTTGTCTTTGGGAACACAAGATTTTTACCCGAAACAAACATTGCAAGAAATAAACACAAATATTTTGAATTATCTGGTGTTAAAGAGATAACTATTCATGAATTTAGACATAGTCACGTATCATTATTAATAAATGAATATATAAAAGTTTCTAAAGAAAAAAATATGAAAGTTGATACTGCTAAATTTTTCTTAATGTTATCTAATCGTATGGGACATACAATAGAAGTTATGCAAAGAACTTATATGCATTTATTCCCTACGATTCAGGACGAAATTGTTGATTTATTAGATAATTTATAGTATTTACTTGGTTTCATATTTGGTTTCAAAAATAAAAACCTTTGTAAAACAAAGGTTAATTACACTATGGCGGAGTGAGAGGGATTTGAACCCTCGCGGCAGTTACCCACCCTACACCCTTAGCAGGGGCGCCTCTTCAGCCTCTTGAGTATCACTCCAACGCGCAATATAATTTTACCATTTCTTACGCGATAGGTCAATATTAATTTTAAGATTTTATTTGATATTTATCATAATTATATTCATCTTTACAAACTTTTTCAAAACCAGACTTAAGTGCTAAACACTTACTTGGTTCATTATCTTCCTTTATTAAAAGACTTATTTGAGTAGTATCTTCCTTTATTCTTTCTAATAATTCTTTAAGCAAAGATAAACAATATCCTTTATTTCTATACTTTTTTAAAATAGCATAATTAATATATAAATCTTCTTTTTTACCATCTAGTTCTACCGAACCAATTATTTCATTTGTAAGTAATAATCTGATCAAATATAATGTATTGTATATTTCATCTGTTTTGAAGTATCTATATGCATCAACTACATCTGAAAACGATTCATCTTTAGGAATAATATACTTATTTATTTCACTATCCATATCAAATCTATTTATCATACTAACATGTTCTTTGTTATCATAATCAAAACTTTCTAATGTAAAATCTTGTAAATCTATCTTTTTCACATTTACCACCCCATTTAAAGCGAGATATATAATATCAAAAAAGAACATTTCTGTCAAAAAAAATGCTCTATTAACTATTTTCTATTAAATAATTTATATTAAATTGTATAAGACTCATAACGAGTTCTTTAGTTTCATCATCTACATTTCTAATATTTTTTACAATATTAAATGATTTTTTTATATTAAAGAAATCATTAGTATCTTTTATACCACTTTTTTCAAATGCTTCAAATACTGTTTCAATCATTTTTCTTCTTTGTTCATCATTATGTTCATCAAGCCATAAAATAATACTTTCTCTTAAATTTGAACTTATTTTACTTAAAGATGCTTCTTTAAAAGAAGTGCCATCTGTTTGCCAAGTTGAAACAGAATGTGCCATAAAATCTCTTCTTGTTGATTTTATAACTTTAAATTTATCATTTCTTAAAAGAACACCAATATAACTATAATTAGGTACAATATGAATAAGTCTATCTCTTACCCTTTTATAATTATCTGATTCAATTTCTGCTTTTCTAAGACCCGGTCCATCATTACTATAAATTTTCTTTATTTTTTTATTTACAAGTTTTTTTGCAAACATTGATGAGACAAGTGCTAAATTACCACCTTTTGAGTGTCCGCCAACCATTACATTTTTATCATAAAATCTAACACGTTTATTTATATATTCTATCGCAAGTGTTTGTGCTGGAACAGGGAATTTATAAGATAGCTCAAAATCCTCTTTCCATCCACTTAATAAGTTATCAGTTCCTTCAAATGCAACATAAGTAAAATTCTTTTTAACTTTAAAACATACCGCACCAAACTGTCTATCAGAGTCTGCAATATACTTAAAGTTATACATAAGAACATCTTTATATCTAACTGTATTAACAACTTGTTTTAATAACTGATAACTAACTTTTTGAGCTATTCCTAATTTACTTATTTCAAAATAACTATATTTTTCTAAATATTTTATTCCTGCCTCTTCTAATCTTATGTATTTTCTATTTTCTGGTACTATACCCTCATAATTTAAATATATTAATGAAGAAAATACAACATTATCTATTTCATTAAACGGTTCTTCAAAAAATGTTTTATTACCATAGTCTCTTACATATGTACTAATACTTGCCAATTTAATCACCTCAAATATTATATTTACATTATATCATAACTAAATAAAAAGTTAAAAAAAAATCCAATAAAGGATTTAAATTCTTAAATGGTGACCAGTACGGGATTCGAACCCGTGAATGCCGCCGTGAAAGGGCGGTGTGTTAAGCCACTTCACCAACTGGCCATATCATAATGGTGGACCTAGATGGACTTGAACCATCGACCTCACGCTTATCAGGCGTGCACTCTAACCAGCTGAGCTATAGGTCCAAAACATTATTAAATGAACAATGCTATTTAATTTTACAATAATAATAAATAAAAAGCAAGATATTTTTTAATTTTTTTTACTTTTTTACACAAAAATAGGAAAATATCACTACTTTCCTACTTTTTTCTTAATAATCTTATACCCTGCTTTAATATATTTCTTTATCTTTAGAAGAAGGTTATTTTCTCTAACAGATAATTCTATTTTTACATTTTTACAATCTAAATTATTAATTACAGTATCATTTTTCTTATACAATATCCCATCAAAATATTCTTTATTATCATCAAGAAAATATTTTACATTTTCTATATTTTTAATAAATATGTCTTTATACCAAGATTCATATGTTTTAATTATTACATCATAACCACTTTTTTTAAGTTCATTAACTTCATAATTAATTATCTTTAAAAACATATCTTTACTAATATTTTTTTGACTAGAAGGATGATAAATAATAGTGTTATGATTATCCTCATATTCAATAATAACTGGATAATCAAAGGTCTTATTTTTTAGTAAATGAAGAAAATATTCTATTTCATCTTTTGCTTCATCTATTGTTACTGCACGAGATTCATAATATAAACCTATTTTTAATTTTTCTTTTTTTGATAGTTCATAATTTTCATAAAATTTACTATCTATATGCTTTGTTTTCTTTGTATTAAAATCTGTAAAACCTAATCTTATAATTACAAATTCAATATCACTTAAATCTTTGTAAGATGATAATAAATTATCTGATGATACTGTTAATCCTTTCTGCTTCATATATTACCTCCTTCACTATTATTAAATGAAGGATTTTTAATTTTGTAAATTACTTATGTCTAAATATATCTTACTAAACTTTGTGAACTTGAATTTACTATTTGACCGCTATAAACATATAAGTAATCAAGAGGATTTACTCTAGAACCATTTTTTGTTAAATCAAAGTGTAAATGTGGTCCTGTACTTCTACCTGTTGTACCCATTATTCCTACTTTTTCACCTTTTTGAACTCTAGTACCTATTTTTAAATTGGATCTACTTTTCAAATGTAAGTATCTACTTATATCTCCATTATCATGTCTAATAGCCACATAATTTCCTGCATCACTCGCATATGAATTAACTATTACTGTTCCATCATAACATGCATATATGTCTTGATTTCTTCCATAATACTTACTACTCCATCCAAGATCTACAGCTTTATGTGTACTTTTATATGTTTGACTTACATAGATATAGTTTACTGGAAATCTGTATTTTGTACTTGATCTATTTTCATTATCTAATTTTTTAAATGTATTTGTTCCTGCAATTCCATCTACTGCTAATCCATTTTTCTTTTGAAAATCTTTTATTGCATTTATTGTATTATTTCCAGCGATTCCATCTACTACCAAATTATAACCATGTGAATTTAACTTTCCTTGTAAATCTTTTATTACTCCTATTAATTTTTCATTTGTGTTTCTTCCATATATTCCATCTATTGTTATCCCTACAAACTTCTGAAAAGATCTATAGGCCTTTTTTGTATTTACGCCTTCAATACCATCAATCTTTCCATTATAAAATAAATAATAAGTTTGTAAATTTTGTTGTCTTTGTTTTATATTAAGCATATTTACCTCCTTTCACTTATATAATATTTGACTTTTTTATTTTCAAATAATATTTAAGCCACGAAAAAGAAGAAAATATTTATAATTTTTTCTTAAATTATAGTCAATCTTTTTATATGTAGTACATCTTCACTATTTTTATTATAACTATATGCATCTTTTATATTATCAAATCCATTCATTGGATAATTTCTTTTTATAACAGATTCAAGCATTGATTTTAAATAATCTGGTCTCGGAATATTTTTTATATTTCCGTTTTCATCTATTAATATTTCTTTTGATTTTATTCCTAAAAATAATTCTAAGTAAAGCGCAACTAAATGTCTATAATCAAATTCTTTGCTTTCTTTACTAGAAACTAATATCGGATTATCTCCTAACTCTTCTAATAATTCTATAGGATCAATATATTTTAAAACCTTATTATAATATAGTTCTGAGCAGTAAAAACTTTTAATAATTTCCTGCATTCCACTATCTATGTCTGGTAAACTTTCTACTAATTCTTCATTAAAATTAAGTTTATCTATAACTCTATACTTTGAATCATCTGATGATTCGTTTATAAGTATTAAATTTCCTTCTTTACAATTTTCTTTACTTCCTGTATAAATTTCTTTTGTCACTTTTATTCTTCTCCATTCATTATATTTTCTCTTTAAAGGGTCAAAAAATTCAAACATCTCTGTTTGAATTTACTACCTAAAATGGTGTCCCCTTAGGGATTCGAACCCTAGACCCACTGATTAAGAGTCAGTTGCTCTACCAACTGAGCTAAGGAGACACAAAAATTTTTTGACTATTTAATTATATCACAATTTTATAAAAAATAAATACTTTTTAATAAAAAAGAAGAATTAATTATTCTCCTCTATATAATTTGTTACATCTAATGCTGTATTAAACACTTTACACAATGAATTAAAGTCATAATCATTAGATACTTTTTTATATATTTTATTAAACATATTTATTAAGTCATCATAAAAACCATTTATATTAAATATAATCATTTCTTTATTATGAATTTTAGTTCTTTTATGTTCTAATATATCAATAAATTCTGATAATGTTCCAAATGCACCAGGTAAAATTAATATTATATCTGCATTTTCTTCTAAAAATCTATTACTTTCTTCTAGTGTTTTTACCATATGTACTTCATCTAATTTTAAGCCTTCTAAATCACTTTTGTACATTTCATAACAAACACCTGTTATTTTTCTATTATTTTTTAAAAATTCGTTATAACAAATTCCCATTAGTCCTCTATTTGCGCATCCAAATACTAAGTCATTATCTTTACTTATATTTTCCATTAAAAATCTTGTTACTACTTTATATTCATCACTTATTTTATCACTTGATGAACAGCTTACAAATATATTCATTTTATTACCTCACCTACTATAATAATTGTAATACTATATACAAATAAAAACAAGGAGTATTCTATAAATATTCCTTTAAAAGTTCTATATTCTTATTTTGAAATTCTAAAAATTCTTTAGCAAGTTTTAATACATTTTTATCAGCACTCTTTTTATATTCATCTATTTTTTTATTCATATCTATTGTACCCATTGTAAATCCTCTTGTTAAAATATCTGCAATTTTTGAGTCACTATTATCTTTCATAATATCAAAATTAAGTTTCATTTTAGCCATAGTTTTTGCCATTATACTTGCTTCTAATACCTCACCCTTATATTTTTTTAACATTTTTTCGCTTTCTTTTTTATAATGTTCATAATCTTTTAATTCAGACTCAATTAATTTTTTTATTTTATTATCTTTATCATTTAATTTTCTAATCATTGTAGTAAGTGATGATATTCCCATTAAAGAGTCTTCGTGTATATAGTTTAATAATTCTACATTTTCATTCATTTTAATTCCTCCATTTATATTTTTATCCAAGATAATAAATTAATACTTTATTTATGAACTTTTTTACTAGAAAAAGTAACGACTAAATCAATAGTAAATATAATTATTAATATATATGTGACATAACTTGGAATAGAAAATATAAATTTATCAATTAATGGTTGGAATACATATATGACAAGTAAAGATCCTAGTGCCCATATAAATGATACTTCAAGTGCGACATATTTTCCAATATGGAATTTAAAATTACTATAATTCCAAAATGTAACATGAAATATTTTTTCTATTAATATTCCACCTATCCATTCTAAAACTGTTAAAATTATTGTTAAAGAAAGAACTATAATTATTACTTCTAGTACCTTATTTAAATTAAGTATATTAAATATAAATTTTGAAATAACTAATATTAGTAAAGCACCTATTCCATATATAGGAGTAAATGGTCCATAAAGCATTCCACTTCCAGGCTTTTTACCTCTTACAAACTCAATTATATTTTCATATATAAAACCAATAAAAGAATAAATAAAAAAACAATTTAAATAGTACATATTATTCACCATAAATAGTATGTATCAATTTTTTTAAAATATACTACTTGAAGTTTTTTTAATTATTATATATAATATTTTAACACGAAGGAGAAAATAGGGAGAAATGAAACCAGATAAAATTTTTATAGGGAATATAAAAAGATGCACAAAATATATAAGTCATTCAAGATTTACAGGAAATGTGTTTATTGGTGAAGAATGTGTTAATTTAAGTTCTTTTGGTTATATTGAATCAGAAGATGAACTTTATAAAGAAAATGCAGTGCTTGTAAAAACCAAAAATGGTGGATATATAGATTTAGAAAATTTTAATTCTATTCTTGATTATCTTAAAATTTATAAAGATGATGTGCAAAGAGATTATAATTTATGGAAAACTATTATGCCTACTCATTCAAGAGGCAGCAACAGTTTATTTGTTGATGAAAATTCTTTAAAACCATATTTTAATAGTGAAGATAAAAAAGAAGAAATATCTATATATCAACTAAGAAGAAGACAAAAAAGCGCAAATTAAAAAGTTACTTTCTATTACTAAGAAGGTAACTTTTTTATTAGTTTTTTCCACCTTTTATCACTTTAAAATTATTTTTAAGTCTTAATCTTTTATAATCTGCTTCTAGTTCTTCTTCATACTCTAAAGCTTCTAAAGAATATACATCAATATTTCGATTTATAAAACAAAACTTACTTAAAAGTTCTTTTTTATCTACATATGAAGACATATCTTCTTTTACTAATTCACGGTAATAATAATCTGAAAGTGGAGAAACAGATTTTACTTGTTCTATAGGTATTATTCCATGAGAAAATATTTCAACATATTTATCTCTCTTTTCTTTACATATGAAACATTGTATTTTTCCATTTCCAATATTACAAAAAACTACTACTAAATTATAAATATTATATTTTATCATATTAACACCACCAAAATTTTTGACAGGTAATATAATATCACAATTTCTAGATTTTATCAAAATCTTTTGATATTTTCTTCTAATGGAAGAATTCTTTTATATTATACCTCCATTTTATATATAAAAGTATAACAAAAGAATGTAGAAAAACAGACAAAATAATTTATCGAATTTCTACATTTTATTTTACCATTTACAAATAGTATTATATTACATAAAAAAATCTTTTTTCAATATTTCATTGAAGATTTTTGCCACTTGAGGCGCTTTTCTTCAATAATAGTATATACTATTAATTATTAATTATTAAATATTCATATTATTATCCTTTATTTCAAAAAGTTTTTCATATTCTTCATTGCTAATTTTTTTAAAGAATCTTTACCAACATCAATAGCAACAACTCCACATGAACAGTTTTTATAGGCATTAGTACTTTTTAACTCTATAATATCTCAACACTTTTTTGTCATTTTTGTTCAATTTCATATTACTATTTACAGATATATATTTTTGTAAAACAAATTTCTAGCATATAAAAAAATCAACCTATATCGATTGATTTCTTAATATTCAAATTGGTGCAGGTGAAGGGACTTGAACCCCCACTCCGTAAGGAACTAGATCCTAAGTCTAGCGCGTCTGCCAATTTCGCCACACCTGCACAATTATATAAATGGTGGACCCTGTAGGACTCGAACCTACGACCGCCCGGTTATGAGCCGGATGCTCTAACCAACTGAGCTAAGGGTCCATGACAGTATTAATCTTACCATAATTTAAATAACATTTCAATATATTTTATTAATTTTTTGACAATATTTTTTACTTTTTATCTTTTTTCATTAAATTATATTACGATAATTACAATTTATTAATACTTTTCATTTATCTTTTCTACTATTACATTTTTAAATTTATTCTTAAAATTATTAATTACACTTTCTTCTGCATATACATCTACACTTTCTATTGATACATCATTTATATTTTTTTCTAGTTCATTATATAAATAATTTGAACTTAATACATTTAAATATTCCTTCTTTAAAGTATCTATTCCAGTATTAATACTTGAGTTATCAAAAGAAAAATATTCCTTATCCTTAAAATAATCTTTTAAATTTTCATCATACTTTACATATATTTTTGTTATGTAGCCATTATTAATAAAAGGAGTTAATTTTAATTTAATAGTTCTTATTGTTAATGGTTCTTTAGAAAATATTAATTTATAATGATTACCGTTTCTTTCATTCTCCATAAAAACAGTTTTAGAATCATTATTTTTTCCTATAAAAATAGATAAAAAAAGAAATAATATAATAATTAAAATTATTTTAAATATAGTTTTCATACATATCACCTTTTATATTTTCTGACAAAATACTACATTTTATTCAAAATTTTGATATAATTAAGTTCATGAGGTGATAAAGTATGAAGATTGCGGTTATTGGCGCAATGGATGTTGAAGTTGAAAATTTAAAAACAACATTAAATTTAAAAAAAGAAGATAATAATGATATTTATGTAGGAAATTTTTGTAATAAAGAAATAATACTTAGTAAAAGTGGTATTGGTAAAGTAAATTCTGCGGCGAATACACAATATATAATTGATAAATATATGCCAGACTATATAATTAATACCGGATGCGCTGGTAGTTTAACAGATAAATTAAAAGTTATGGATACAGTTATATCATCTTTTGTAACTTATCATGATTTTACTCCTATTAGAATTATGAAATATTCTACTCCTGATGATGGAAATATAAAAGCTGATGAAAAATTAATTAGTATTACAGAAGATATATTAAAAAAAGAAAATGTTAATTATTATGTATCTCCTATTACTAGTGGTGACTGTTTTGTTACTGATTCTAAAGTAAGAGATGAAATATATAATAGAACTAAAGCAACCATTGTTGATATGGAAAGTGCAAGTATTGGTCATATATCAAGAAAAAATAATGTCCCTTTTGTATGTATTAGAACTGTTTCTGATTTTGCTGATGGTAATGATGATTTTGAAAAAGAAGCAGGAGAAAGAAGTACAGAAATAGTAAAAAAAATTATAGAAAACCTATAATTTTTTTATTTATCATATTTATTCATTATATAAACAAATGCATCACTATCTGATTTTACAACAAATATTACTTCATTTTTATCATAATTATCAAAGTACATTATTGGTTTATTTAAATTCTTTTTAGCATCTACTAGTTCATCAAAGTTTGATACTTCCATCACTTGTAAATCACCTAATTCTGGCATTGAATTTACATTTACAATCATTTTATCATATTCTTTTAATACCCTTTTTAATTCTAAATTATATCCACTCATTTTTGGCATTATTTTAAATATAAATGCAAAAACAAATATTACATATAATATATCTAATTTATAAACTATATCACATAAAAGTGAGAATAAAGTATACCCTTCTTTTGTTTTCTCATAGTTATTAATTGAACCATTATTATCTATTGTAGTTATAAAGTCTTTTATTTCTGTTGTTTCTTTTCCAAGAGGTACAATTACTTTTAAATCATAATTATTTTTAATGTCTTCATTTATACCTTCTTTTTCGCCATTTATATTTACATTTACAGTTATTATTAAATTACCATCCACATCTACTGGATATTGATTTTTAAAATTAGTAACAACCTTATTATAATCACTAAAATTAATATTAAAATCATCATTTATGTTAATAGTATCTTTTTTATCTTTATTATAACTATTTTTTCCAATTACTTTACTATCCTTATATAATATTTTATCTGATGAACCTTTTTCATTTATTATTGTTTCTGCAAGTATTTCATATGAATAATTATAATTTGCTATATCTGTTGATTTTAAACTATAATCAAGTTTAAATTTTATTTTATCTATCATATCAGATATAAAACTTCTTTTTTCACTAATACATTCATCTTTTATAATATCATTTTTATTTAAACAAACTAAATAAGATAACTCCCCTGTTTCATTATAAGATAATGATTTATTTACCTTATTTGTTTTATAATTTATAAATAACGCTATTGAAGAAATCATTAATACTAAAAATATTATTACTAAAAATACTATAAATTTTATCCAGTTTGATTTTTTCTTTTTTGTTTTCATATATTCACTTCCCTATTTTACTAAGACTAGTTTAACATATTTTAATGATATAAAGAATATTTTTTACACTTTTTACATAAGTTTTACATATTTTTAATGTAAAGAAAAAATGATGCATATGCACCATTTTAATTATTTATTTTTCTTTTGTCTTATTATATCATGAGCAATATTAATACCAAAGAATACAATAAATATTACAAATACAATTATAAAGTTATGAGTTAATAATTTAGATTCAATTGTTACTAAACTTTCTCTTAATAAATCTATTGTATATGTCATTGGAAGAATTGGATGTAGCCATCTAAATCCTTTTGTTACTGTTTCTATTGGGAATGTTCCTCCTGCTGCGGCTAATTGAAGTACAAGTAAGATAAGAGCAATAAATTTACCAATATCTTTAAAGTTTACTATTAATAATTCAATTATAGCAACAAATGTATTAGCAATTAATACTATTGAAACATAATATAATAAAACGTTAGTTATTTCAAAATCTAATAATATTTGCAATAATATTCCAAGTATTATACCTGCGAGCGTTGCAAGTCCATGATAACATAATGTTCTTTGTAAAAGATTTGGATTATTTATTGATAACTTCTTAAATCTTTCTTCTTTATCAAAGTATAATACTATATAAAGCATTAAGCATCCAACCCATAATGCGATTGATATAAAGAATGGTGAGAATGCAGTACCATAACTTGATACTTCATTAACAGCTTCTGTATCAACTTTAACAGGTTCATTACTATATTCTTTTAATCCATTTACTTTTGCTACTTCTTTTTTAGTAGTTTCAATATTTTCATTTAATTTGTCTTTAGCAGATGATACACTATTATTTAAAGTATTTATTCCGCTATTTAAGGTATTTGCTCCATCATTTAAAGTATTAATACCATTCATTATTTCCTCTGAACTACTATATAATGTGTTTGCTCCATCAAGAAGACTATTTGCACCATTTTGTAGTTTAGTTATTTTTTCATTTACTGTACCAAGTGATGATACACTACTATTTAAAGTATTTATTCCAGCATTTATTTCTTGATTGCTTGAATTTAATTTATTACCACTAATAGTTAAATAATTTATAGCATTTGTCCCACCATAATTTGGATTATTAGCAAGCATTCCTTTTGCAATTAAGCATGCATTCTTATCATATTCTGTTATTGTACTATCTCCTGCTTCTATTCTTGCACATGTTGTACTTACAACTATACTTGCTAAATTATTAGTGTTTGCAAGTGCAGAATTTACACCTGTCACATAACTATTTAAACCAGTTGTAAATGCATCACTACCATTTTTTAAATTTGTAACACCAGTTTGCATAGTAGATAGTCCACTTGTTAACTGATTAAATTCTTTTGCTCCACTAGCAAGTGTATTTGTACCACTTTGTAAACTTTTTACGCCTTCATTAAATTTAGCATAGTTTTGTTTTAAACTTTCTGTACCACTTGTAAGTGTATTTGATCCTTCTTTTAACTGATTAGTTCCATCATTTAATTTATCAAATCCATCACTTATAGTTTCAAGTTTATCAGGTACTTCTTTAACTGTATCAGATAAAGTACCTACTATTTCTGAATTTACTTTATTATCTAGATTTTTTTCAACTACATTAACTACATTGTTAATTATTTGACTTGCTAGATAATTTGATTTTTGGTTAGGTGAATATGTGATAGTTGCATGTTTCTTATTTGTTGTACTAGCACTTTCCATACTTTCTGTAAAATCTTCTGGAATATTTATAACAGCATAATAATCTTTATTATAAAGACCATCTTCTGCCTTTGTACTATCAACTACTGATAATTTTAATTTTTTACTATTCTTTATTTCTTTTACTAATTCTTCACCCTTAGAACCTTTATCTTCATTTACTATTGCGACAGGTAAATTATCTATATTACCTTCACCATATGGATTCCAATATGCTTTTAAATAGAAAAAGCTATACATAAATGGAATTATTAATACGGCCGCAATTATGACATAATTAAAAAACTTATGATTTTTATTTTTCATATTTAAAACCTCCCTAATTTAATAAACCATCTTTTAATATGTTTGTAACTTCTTTGGTTACTTTCTCTTCATCAATTTCTCTATCATATTCAAATAATATTGATGAATATACTTTATAAATAATAAATGCAGTTAAATGTGCATCACATTTCTTTATTGTTTTATTTTGAATTTCCTGTTTTATTTTTTCTTCTATATAGCTAACAATTTCACCATCATAAAACTTTAAAAAAGAAATACATTCTGCAGTATTATTTTTAGATATCTCTTTAATAATAGTCTTTATTAAATCGCTATTCTTTCTAAAAAGTAATGATTCATAAAGTATTTTAGATACTCTATCCATAAATGAAGTGCTGCTATTTACATCATTTTCTATTTTTTCTTTCATACTTTGAAGTTCTTCACTTGCAAAATATTTAAACATTGCTTCTTTATCACTGAAGTAAGAATAAATAGTTTTTTTAGTAACATTTGCTTCTTTTGCTATTTCATCCATAGATACTTTTTTATATCCATACTTAGTAAAAAGATCTCTTGCTGCGTTTATTACTTCCTCTTTTTTATTCATTTTATCACTTCCTATACCAATATACCAATTCAGTATACCAGTATAGTATATGACTGTATTAAAAAAATGTCAACTTTTTTTGACAAAAAATAAAAAAAATAGACTTATTTAGTCTATTAGATTATTTTCTTATAAATTGTATGAGTATATTTAATACCATTTTCTTCATTTTTATCTAATATTATTTTACTATAATTAGATTTATCAAATTCTGGAAAATAAGTATCCGCTTCTTTGTCACTTGAATCAATTTCTGTCAAATATAATTTTGATGCATAATCTATAAATTCTTTATATATACTAGCTCCACCAATTATAAAAACTTCTTCTTTTTTATTTTTATAATCTATAAGGAATTCTCTTATACTTTTGTATATTAAAACTTTATCAATATTTTGATGTGTAATTACAATATTATTTCTTTGTGGTAATGGTTTACCAATTGAATGAAAAGTATTTGCGCCCATTACAATAGTTTTACCAATAGTTTTTTCTTTAAAGAACTTTAAATCATTTGGTATATTCCATATAAGTTCATTATTTTTACCAAGTTCATTATTTTTTCCAATTGCCGCTATCATAGATAAATCCATATATAAAACTCCTTCACTTTCATAAAAATACTATCATTAAATAATCAAATAATCAAGAAAAAAAGACTTATATAAGCCTTAAATTCTATATTCATAAATTTTATTCTTTATAAAATAAATATTTTTCTGGTAAAGAATAAAAATCTTCTTCATCTTTACTAAAATAATGATCTTCATTTAAAATAACTTTAATATCTAATCTATTTGACTTAATGTTCTTAATATTTTCAAGTGAATTAGTAGAATAATCAAGTGATCCATACACAATTGTTACTTTTTCATTATTAAAATTATTAAGATTATTTTTTATTAAATTTATATCATAAATTAAAGGCATATTTACAAGCAACATTCTTTTTATTTTAGGATAATTTATACCAAAATATGCACCTATTAACGCACCATTTGAAAAACCTAAATAATATACTTTATAATCTTCAAATTTTGATGTATATTTTTCTATTACAGTAAATGCATTATCAAGAGGATTATTTCCATCAAATGGATTTGATGAACATATAACTGTACATTTATACTTTTTATTTAATCTTTTAGCCATTTTAATATATTTATTATTGTAACCATATATTGAACCATTTTGTCCAGATTTTATAAAAACAATTGTATTATTTCCTTCAATTATTCCATATTCAATTGTCGTAATATCTTCTAAATTAGATTTAACTATTTTATCAAATTTTAATTCATTCATAGTAAATTTTCTCTATTCTTCTATTAATTTTAACATTTTAATGCCATTACTTTTTCTACTTATTTTATCATACAAAGAATTTTCTATTTTTGATGTTTCTATTGTTTCATATTCAACATCCATATGTTTAATGCTACTTAAGCAAAGTGATGCATCATTTACTATTTTGTATAAAAATACTAATTCTTTATCATTTAGCAAATCATTTTTATCAGTTATATTCGATAGATTAAACTCTTCTTTAAAGCAAACCTCTTTATAATTTTGTTCTTTATTATTTTTGACAGAATTTAAAATTTTTTCTATTTCTTCTTTTTCATAATCATAAACGTATTGCATAATTACTTTAAATGCTTCTAATTCAGATATATTATATTTATTAAAAAAAACTTCAAGTTCTTCTTTACTCATATCAAATGTTTCCATTATTCTGATTTTACCTTCATTAAAACTCCATCTACAGTTTTATAAACTCTTTTAGAATTTTTATTAATTTTATTAATTATTTCACTTTCTAAGTCTACACCTAATATTTCTGATAATCCCATTGTAAATATAACAACATCTGCAAGTTCTTCACCAACATCATCTTTTTTCTTAAGCCAAGCATCATATGCTTCTGCAAGTTCTGCATATGTTAAACAAAATTCTTTGTTTACATCTGTTGTATTAAATCCTTTATCAACTTTATTTTGATAAACATCTTTTTGTAATTTTCTAAAATCCATCATTTTTATGCACTCCTTTATTTATTATTTTCTTTAGCTTCTTCTATATATTTTTTTATTAAAAATTTAGTTAAGATAACATCTGCATCTGCTAAATCATAATCTAATAGTTCTTCAATTGCTACCCATTTATAATCTGAATGAATATTTAATTTAAAATCACCACTTATATAATCACATTCATATAATTTTAAATCTACTATATGACCTGGATATTCACATATACTATGTGTAATATAATCATTTATTTTTGTATTAATTCCAAGTACTTCAGTAAATGCTCTATCAAGAGTTTTCTTTTCATCTTCAAGCCCTACTCTTCTTCCACCTGGGAATTCCCATTTACCATATAAATGATCTTCTTTTTTTCTTTGTGCAATTAAGCATTTTCCATCTTTCATAATTAATCCACATACAACATCTAATATTTTTTTCTTAGGTGATACATTAGTTATTTCAAATGGAATACCATTTTTTTTAACAACTTGTTTTAAAAATAAATTTATTGCAGAACTCATTGATAAACCAAGTTCAGTTAATACATCTGTTGCTTCTTTTTTTACATTACTATCTACTTGTATGTTAATAGCACTTGTTTTATTTTCCATTTTTTTACCTCACAATATATTATTCTTTTTTTCTTAAATTTAATTTTATAACATTTTTTGTTGCTATTGAATTTAAAGAATCTGTTATTTTGTATAATTCAAGCAATTCATGTTCAATATCAATATTTGGTTCAGATAATTTAATATCTTCAAAATATTTTTTAGCATCATTTGCAAATTGTAATAAATATTTTGCCTCTCTCTTAGTTAAAAAATCTGATTTTTTATTAATCATAGACATTGAAGGTGTATAGTGACGCATAAAAAATCCATAATCTTCACTAACTTCATCATCAGCATCATCAAATACCTTTCTAATTGCAGTTTGTGCTTCTACTGTATCAAAATCTTTTGCATAATTTAAAACTGTATTCATTGCAGTTAACTCAACTAAATCATACTTACTAAATAAATCCAATAATTCTTCCTTTGTCATTTTTTCACTTACATTTTCCATAAATTTCTCAACCTCCTGAATTAAATATATCACTAGAAAAATTCATTGTCAATATATTTCTACAATTTTACTACAATATTACTACATTATATAAAAATATTAAAAAAATCTCATTTTATTGAGATTTTGTACAATTTATTTTTTTCTGTCTTCATCATAGTAATAATCATCAGGCTCCATATCATCATCTTCTCCAAAATTATTTGGATCATAATTACCACTTTTTACTAAATCTTTTTGCCAATCTTCTAAATCAAAATTGTTTATTTCTTTATTTGTATATTGAGAATAATTAGGAGTTTCTTTTTTATCACCTAAAGAAAATAACTACTTTAATCCTATCAAAAGTATTGCACCAAAGATGATATTATTTGATTTATTAGAATTATCATTAACTCTATTACTATTTTCAACTTTATTTTTATTCATTAAATATTTTAATCTTCCTTTGTTATATTCTCCATAAGCATTATTTAATATACTCTTTTTTTAATAACAGAATTAATTCTATTAACTAATTCATCATCTCTTATAAAATATTTATAAAGATTATTATGATTAGGAATATTTTTATGTGGCCTAGTCTTGATATTTGTTCTCCTCTAAAAATAATTTTGTTTTCAAAATATTTACCATAAATTAACATATCAAATAATTTTAACTTCTTTAGCATATTCTTTTACTCATAACCTTTTTTATTTTATAGTTCATTAATATCACCTTATAATCACATACAACAAAAAATATATTCTTCTGTTTGAATATATTTTTATCAAAAGAGAAAATTTTATAGATTTGATAATTTACATTTTATAAAATCATCCAAGCATTTAGAATCTTTAGTAACCCATTTATATTCTGAATGTTCATTACTTAATTTAATTTCTAAGTTTGATCTATCAACATTAATTATAAAATCAATTTCTAAATTATATATTAATTTCCCATTTTTACTTTTTATTTCATCATAATAGTGCGTAATTCTTGGATTAAACTCATCTGTAAATCCAATTTCTTCAAGAAGTTCTCTTTTAAGCCCTTCCTTTATTGTTTCACCATCTTCTAAATGACCACCAGGAAATTCCCAAGCTCCAGGATATAAATTATCATTTTCATTTCTTTTAACAATTAAAAATAAATCTTTATCCCTTAATATACCAGTTAGAACAATTTGTGTCTTCATCAACATTATCCTCCATTGCATTTATTTTATCATACTTTTGATAAGATTACTATAAATGAAAGATTATAGTATTTATTGCTTTCTTCAGGGGGCTATTATATTAAAAAAGAGGATTGTTTAAAATCCCCGTAATATCGACATACAACTCATATAGAGTTTAATAAAATTTAATCAAAAATTGATAAATTTAATTCAATTTGATGGGTAGCTGATGGGTAGAAATAAATTCTACTCTTTTTACATTAGAGCATTTTTTACGGCATTATAATTCCAAGTACCATCACTATTTTTCATTGCAACATGATTTCCTTTATTTCTTAATACTTCTGGGCACTTAGACTTTGCAATATATGAATAATTATATAAGACTATAATTTTCATTTCATCACGGCTAGCCTTATCACATTCATACTGAATATAACTTTTTTTAGATGTCGTATTACTTCTATTGCATGTTCCCCAAAAAGAATTATATGAATTACAATAGGAACAAGAACCAGCAGTAACCGAATCAGTTTTATCTCCAACAATTAAAACAAATTTTTTACTACCATCCATTCTAATTCTCAAATTATCTTTTATACTGCAATTAAAACTTTTATCATTTGACTGATGAAATTCATGTGCATCAACAAAATCTAAATTATAAAAATCGCTCTTTTTCCAAGAATATAACTTATCAATTGCGTCTTTATCTCCAGTCCAATCACCTGCAATATACGTTTTCGTTCTATAAACCATTTTTATACATCTCCCTTACTTTATATAAATTAATTTTAGATAATAATTCTTTTGATAAAACAAGAGTTATCTTTGTAGGATATTTAAATTTAATTTTGCTAATCTTAAATGACCAAATAATTATTTCTATTAAATCCTGTTCGTTTATTTCATATGCATCTGTAAATCTAGTTAATGAACTGCTGCCAAATAATGTTATATTAACATTTCTATTTGCATATATTTTATCTAAATTATCCCAAAAGTTCATTAAGAAAGATAAGTACTCTTTTAAAGATAATACAGCCCTATTATCGTCAGTAAATTTCGTTAATGATGTTAAAAGATAACTATCATATTCTATTATTTCACCTAAATTGTATTTTTTCATTTTTCCTTTTTTTCGTAATTTGTTTTCTTCTACACATTTTTCTTTTAGTTGTTTTTCAATCTCATTATCTAAATTTATCACATCATTTTTTAAAATATTTAAAATATATTTTCCATTTAATGAGTTCTCAGCAATAATTCTATTATCCACTATTGTATCAAAATATTCATTAAAATTAATAACCTTTAATCCCTTTTGCTCAAATATATTTCCTTCTTTAATTTCAAATGTAGAGCCACATATCTTTAAGGATATATTATTTAATTTTATTATATAAATAATTTTATAAAGATAATAAACAACTAATAAAACAAGTGAAATAATTACCACAATTACCTTATTGTTTGATATGATATTAGAATCAAATAATGCAATAATACTTAATATACTCCCAATTAGCATAGCAAAACGCCCTACAGCCATTAACAACTCTTTATCATAAATTTTTATTTTCATACTACCTACCTCCAAAATGACATTATGACATTATATTCATAACTATAAAGAATAATAATACTCTTTTATTTTCTTTGCCATTAACACCCTACGTTGTTTTAAGAATTCATCAAAATTTTCAACAGTCATATTATCAAATCCTTTAGGAATACAATTAAGGAGCAAATTTTCCTTTAATGTTTCTTTATCGACAATTGAACCTATAGTAGCAATCCCATTATTACATTGATTATTAACTTCTTGCATGTAAACATTAGGGGCTTTATTAGTTATTTGCAAATTTATTTCAGTTTGAATTAATGCAAAATTTGCAATTTGATTGTAAATGCTTTTATTATTTTTACCATTCTTTTGTAAATAATCTTTAGGAAATATATGATGTACATCTCCTCTACCTTCAACTAATGTTCTAACTTTCATATCTTTAGATAAGAATGCACTATCATTTAAAGCAATTTGAGCTATAAGATAAGTTTTCCAATAAGGGGAACTAGCTACTGGAGTATTAAAGTTCTCTACTAAAATACTATCCCAGAATGCATCACCTAATCTTCTATCTAACTCATCATTAATATATTGAATTAAATCTTCTGCTTCATTTAATCTTCTTATATCCAAGTCAAATTGAGATTCTGGAGAAGAAGTATATCTTTGGGTAATAATTGACATTATTATCCATCTCTTAACTAATCTTTCAATCACATCAGGAACTACATTTCTTTCTCTTAATAATAAGAATAAAATATATCCGAAATTTAATACATTTTGTGACCTAATTAATGAATCATCAATTATACCTGCAGATTTTAAAATCATTACATATCTTTCAAAGTTAGTTTGACTAACAAATGCTTTTACGCCATCATATAATTTTTTATAACTATCTTCTACAATATCTTCCCTATATTCTCTTGTTTCAAAGTCACGACCAGATAGTAAACTTACTAAATCTTGTAATTTACCTCTTTTAAACTTATATGTGAATGCCACTCTTAAAACATCTACATAACTTGGTAAATATAAATCTTCATTTTTATCTTTTATCCATGATATCTTATTAAATATTTCTTTTTTACCAAAATCAATATCATTATTTTTTATATTTTCGTAATCAACAGGTGTTTTTGCAAAATGACAAAAATAATCAATTGCTTTTCTTATATCATTTCCTTCATATTTTTCATTAACACTAATCTTACTCATTGCAAAATCTGCTTGAGAAAGAACTACACCAGCAGAATTTATTCTTACAAATATTTCTGTTACTGTTTCGATATCTAACATAGAACCTAATTCTATTCTACCAATCATTATATTTTTTATAGATTGTAATTTAGTAATTTTCTTACTTAATTCATTTGCATCTAAATTAAACTTTTGTGAATAATTACTAATAAATTCAAATGTATTAAAACCAGGTTTCATAACTTCAGAAATATCAGAAATCCATTCGTCTTGTTTTTCAATAGCTGGATTACTAGTTTGAAATTCCTCTGTTTGAATATTAAAAGCAATCTTTATTCTTTTTTTCTTATAATTGTCATCTAATACTTCTTCTCCTAAAAGGGATGCCGTTAATGCTGTTATTCTTTGTTGTCCATCAATTAATATTTGTTTTCCTTCAGAAGAAGATCCATCTTTTAATTTTACATCAGGACTTTTCCAAGTAATTATATATCCCACTGGATATTCTCTATATAATGAATCAATAAGATTCCTAACTTTTGTAGTATCCCATACAAATGGTCGTTGTATTTCAGGAATTGCAATTGTTCCATCCTTTACATAGCCTAAAAGTGTTTCAACACTTACATTATTAACATCAAATTTTGCCATGTTTTTCCTCCTAAATTTAAATCTTATCACTATATGGTAAAGACTTTATATAATCTTCCATATATTTATAATCTAAAGTACCATTATCATCTACGGGTAATGGAAATTCAAAATCAGTTTTTACATGTTTATTCAACTCATCAATAAATGCCTTATAATGAGTATTGCCTTCTTTAAAAATAACAGCACATATAAATTGTTTTACATATATGTTCATATTTTCTTTCGGAATTAATACATTAACATTCTGACTTGTATAAAATGACTTATCTTGAACAAAACACGATCCTAAATAAGCACCACCTAAGGATAAAGTTATACTTCCTGGATTATAGGGTTCAATGCTTTCAATCAAATCAACAACTGCTGTTACACCATTATTAATTCCAGATCTGCCAACAAAGTTAATTGTTGGTTTTTTTTCTGTCATTTTGACTCTATCTAGTTTATTTCCGCTATCAATATTAAATAAATCATACAAATGAAACATTTTCCAATTTGATATATCTAATTTTGTTCCAGAATAATTTGATATTGAATTTAATTTGTTAATTCTATCATTTATATCCAATTCAAAATTTGAAATATAATTTTCCATATATTGGTAATCTATCTTATCATCACTAGTTACCGGTAAAGGAACAATTAACTCTTTAGCATTATCTCTATTAAATTTATTTACATAATCAAAGTTATTGTTTTTTGCTACTTTTTTAAAAATTGACAAGAAAAATAATAGCGATTTTTCAGACCAATTCATACTTCTAGGATACATTCCTTGAACATGAGAATAGCCAATAAAAGGAGCTGGTTGATAAAAGATTGCATCTGAACTAGTTGTATCACTAAAAGTTATAATTCCACCTTCTTCAGTTGCTGGTAAATCTACATATCCACCAACACCATTATTATAACTAGAATTTACAACAACAGGAGTATTACCTTCGGTTTCAAATAATTCATTATTGTTTAAACCATAATTTTTTGTAGGATGAATATCAAAAAGTACACCAACTTTAAAATCTTTCCACTTTGTAGTGTCAATCATATTAATCCTCCTTTTTTAATCCAATAATAACTTCTTTATCATTTTCCGAAATATTACTGCTATATAATGCATTACTAATTATTGAGTCGCTCATACCTTTTTCATCTATATCATTTTTATAAAAATAATAATTTAAAATAATTTTTCTAAAATCCTCTTCTTTTAATTCTAAAGGTACTCTTGGCATTTGATAAGATAAATGTTCTTTGGGACTAATCCATTGAATTGTATCATCTCCAGATTGCTTTCTGATTGTTGAAATCCAGTAATCTTCAATGTCTTGCCATTTATCTTTTATATCATGTCTTCCTTGATTCTTAACATTTACTAATCCATCATCTTCTATATAACAAGTAAATATATCATTGTCAAAATTTTGTGGTATTCCAGCTTCAAAAATAAACACAGATGTAGTAATTCCTTCTCTAAATAGTTTCTCTGGTAATTTTACAATTTTTAATAAAGTATTGTTTTTTAGAATCTTTTTTATAATGGATTTTGTACCTGTCTCTAACTTTTTATCTGGTAAAATGAAAGCACATTTTGTTCCTTGCTTAACACTGTTTAATACATTCTTTACAATATTTAAACAACCATATTTTGTTTCAAATGGAGGATTCATTAATACTTTAGTTATATTCTTCGATTCCATCCACTTACATGCTTCTTCACTTCGTGTATCTAATTGCACTAAATTAGTCTTCCCATCTTTATGAATTAACATGTTAGCACAAGCTAAAGCATATATTTCTCTATCAAATTCTATTCCATATAGTTGTTCAGACTTAATGCGTTTTGATTTGTCTGTATTAATACCGCCTGCTTCCTTTACCATATTGCACATTGCTTTAACAAGGAAAGCACCTGATCCACAAGCAGCATCTAATACATAATCGTCTTTATTCACTTCTATTAACCTATACATCAAAGAAGTTATATGATCTGGTGTAAATACTTGTCCACTTTCTGACTTTGGTTTATATCTATTAAATTCGTTGAAGAAAATACCCATAACATCTTCTCCATTCCAAAAATCACTATTTAAACAATCACTTATTTCAGATACCCATTTTATAAAATTATTTATTGCTTCTTGATTATCAGTTGTATTCATTTTTATTTCGGAGAAAACATCCAATAAGATTACTAATTTTTGATTCTTGCTAATACTATCTTCTAAAGATTTCTCAAGAGTTGATTTAATTGATGCATGAAATGTTGTATAATTCATACCTTGCATTAATGATGCCCCAAAACGTTTTGCAACCAAAGCACATGCTGTGAAAATCATTCTATGATACAAATTTTTAATACCAAAATCTATATGTAAACAATCATTTATCTTTTTTGTTAAAGAATATATTAATTCCTTATCTATTTTGTTTTCTCTAAATAAACTTAAATAGTATTCTTTATTTTGAAGTGTATCAACAGTATTAATCTCTTTATTATTCTTAAATACTTTTATATCGTAGCCATTATATAAAATACCAATAACTTTATTATATTTTTCCAAAACTATAGAGCAATTTTTTAATAATTCTTCAACTTGTTTATCTTTTAACTCAACATTTGATGATTTTGTTTCTAATATTATTGCTACATCATTGTAATTTTTAGGTAAAAACCAACCATCAGGTTTATCTGCAACACCCTTAAAACCAAGTTGATTAAATGTTGTTAATTGTCCAACTCCACAAATAAAATCTTTATTTTTCTCATTAAAACCTAAAATAAATCCTGCACTATCTCTAATTTCATCTTCGGTAAAATTCCCATATTCCATATTTGTATTCATATTACATCCTCCTACTTATTTCTTGGTAATTGCGAATAATCATATTTTTGTTGTAATGATTTTAATTCTTCAATTACTTCTTTTATATCTTCAGCTATTTCTTTTTTTGTATAGTTTTTATTTAATTGTTCAGACATTTCGATTTTATTTAGAATACCAAAAAGTTTTTTACCTAATTCATTAGTTTTTTTCCTTTTTTGTGTATCCCAATTTAATAGGCTTAATTCAGATTGCTGATATTCATCCAATTTTTCTTTTAATTGTCTATCCGACATTCCTGAATATCTATCTGTATTTAATGATTTTAAAATACTATTAAAACCACAAACTTCAAGTAAATTTTCTAAATTCAATTCTAATGGAATTGATATTTGATAAAGATCATCTATTTTGATTTTTTTTATTTTTCCATTAATAATATCATTTAAAGTACTTCTACTTATTCCAGATAATTTAGCAAGTTCTCTTTGAGAAATTCCTTTAGCAATTCTGGCATTCTCAATAATATTTTTAAGTTCATTTGAATTCATATTTTCACTTCTTTCTCCAAATTATTCCTTCTAGATTTAATTTTATCACTTTTTTTAAAATTCGTCTACAATTTCGGACAAAATATATTAACAAGTTTTTCGGACAGTATTATTATGATATTGACTGACATATTGGACACAATGAATTTAGTTGAATTTGTTCTTTGAAAACTTAGTCTTAGCGGAAATCGCCGATAAGCCATTAAGTAAAAAAAAGCAAGGCAGAATACCCTATTGGCACGGGAGTTACGAAATAACTAAAATTTCACAAAGAGCAAATGCTTAGATAGAACTCTACCCTTTTAAAATTAGTAAAGGAGATGTTAAAAGTGGATCAAAAATATTTTACTTTAGTAAGAAAAGATGTTTTAGATAATCCTGATTTATCATTAAGTGCAAAAGGATTATATTATTTAATCTGTTAAAAATCAAATCACAGTTCGTAATGGTTAAGTTAAAGGGTTTAAATTCTCCACTTCAAAAACTAAAATTAGAATCCATGACTTCAGACATTCTTGTGCTTCTCTACTTGTTAATAATGGTGCTAATATAACGGTTGTTGCTAAATATCTAGAACACACTAAAATTGAAAAAACACTAAATATTTATACACATCTATTTAATTGATAAATTAGAATAAAAAAAGTTAGAATTTCTCCTAGCTATTTTAATAATCACTAAAGTTTTCAGCTAAATATTCAGCTAATTGTCCCTCAGTCATATTTTCCATCATTTCTGTTTTCTGTTCTATAATTGCATGTTTTGGATTAGTATGTCGTATTTTATACTCGCAGTAATATTCTTCTAATTCTTTCTTTTCTAATTCTTTTATTCTATCAAATTCATTTCCAAGTTCAGTATCTTTTATTTCTTTTTCATTTAAAAAGGCTTCATGTTTTTTGTTCCAATATTTCATCTTAATATTCCCTATATTAGAGTCGCTAATTTCTGATATTTCATTTTGATTCATATCCGTTGTATACTTTTCTAAATATTCTTCTAATGTCATTTTATCATCACCTTTCTTTCAAAAATATATGACTATATTATATCATATTTTACTTATAATGAGTGTTGAAAAATAATGAAAAATTATAAAATGGTACCTAACTCTTAAATTCCTTATTTTATCGCACTTTTTCAACAAAAAAATGAGAGCATTCGCTCTCTTCAGGGGGCAAAAATGTATTGCACATAAAATAAATTATTACTAGTTAAAAATCTTATATTATAAGCATTTATAAACTATAACTAATTACATAATTTTAAATATAATTATCAAATTTTACAATTTGAGTACCTAAATGGGTACCTAAAATTGATAATACTATTATTAATTCTTCATAGAAATGAAAGGATAAATATTATGAATATAACTTATACAAAATGTGGTGATTATTTATTACCAAATTTAAAACTTACTGAAAAAGAAAATAAAACTTTAAATAAATATGGATTATTAAGATTAGAATACTTAAAAAATAATAAGAAAGTATTATATCAAGAACTACTTATGAAAAATAAATTAAATGAGCATCTTTTTTCAGTCAGTATAATTGCTGAAGATAAAATAAATAATATAATTAATGATTTAATAAAATTAGATTCATCAATTACAGAAAAATTAAAATCTGATAATCAATTACTATGGGTTCAAAAAATGAATAATTATAAAAACATTGCTGAAGAAATAGTTTTAAAAGAAACTATTTACAATAATTAAATAAAAAAATATATAATAAAAATACTGTTGAATTTATTTCATCAGTATTTTAAATTTTTATAGTTTAATTTTCAATAAATTTCCTTGATTTCATTATATTATATAGTTATTTTAATATTTTTGATTATATAACTCTTTAAACAAGGCTTTTGCATATTCACATTGATTATAATCTACATCATATATTGTTTTATTTTTATTATATGCGCCCATTGCACATCCACCACCACAAGAACCAATAACCGCACATTCTAAACATTTCTCATTTAAAAATTTATTTCTTTTTCTCCAATAATTCCAATTTGAACAATTAATAAAATCATCAGATAAATTTCCCATATAATTTTTTGGATGTTTTTCCAATGCTTGACAAGAAAATACTTTACCATTAGGAAATACAGTTATCTTTCTGCCACTTCCACAGGAATTTCGAATTATATCTTTATTTAATCCCAATATACCTTCATATAATTCAATGAAAGAATAATCAAACACTTTATTTCCGATTTTTTTATAAGCCTTAATCATTTCTTTAGCTAATTTTATTGGGTATTCTCTATCAATGTTATATGAATTGGTAATTAATATATTTACACCAAAGTCACTTACTTTTAATTTTTCTATAATATTGCATAATATATCACTAAAATTATTAATATTCGCATCTGATGCCGTAATCATTGGAACAACATTTACACCCATTTCTTTCAATTTAAAAATATTTTCTACTACATCATTAAAACTACCATTACCATTATGCATTTTTCTATGTAAATCATGTTGTTCTTTCGTTCCATCTATAGACACTTGAACCTCAACATTATTATATTTATAAATTTCAAATAGTTCTTTATCGTATATTGTAAGATTAGTATTTACAACAATGCTTGTATATTCATCATTGAACATTTTTCTAGCATAAGAAATAGCTTGTTTCAATAATTCTTTATTTAAAGATGGTTCACCTCCATAAAATGTAATTTGCTGCCAATAATTTTCTTCTTTTGTATTATTATTTACAATTTTTTTAAATTTATCTATAGCATTCTTTGCAATTTCAAAACTCATACTGCTTCTTTTTAATAAAGATTCACTAATACTACTTCTATAAAAACAGTAATCACAATTTAAATTGCAATTGGTTGTAGTTATTAGATATAATCCTTGAAATTGTTTATCTGTAGTCTTATCTACTAACAATTTAATTAGTTCTTTCTCTCTTTTTTTTGTAGTAATAATATTAGAATTATTTTTTATTTTCTCCGGTATATTATCTAGTTCTGTTTTATTCTTATTTTTTTTAATATAATCTACAACATCTCTATCACATTTTATTTTTTCTTTTTTTAAAGCATCCCATAATGTATTATCATCTAAAATATGAATAAAAGTAGATATTATACAATCATTTTTCATAACTACATACCTTTTCTTGATTATCTAACGCATATTCAGGAAACATTCCAATATCATAAACTTTTTGACAATCTGGGTCAGGTGCATAAAAATCTCCCAAATATTTTGACATTGCATGTAATCTGCATCCACCTCTACACAAGTCTTTTGCTAAACAATTTCCACATACACCTTTTAATTCTTCCGGATTTATACTAACGAATTTTAATAATTTTTCATTGTATTTCCATATGTCCGATATTTTATTATTTCTAACATTATCAAAAATAAACATATCATTGTCGGATGCAACATGACACAAGGCTACATTACCAGAATAACCTATTCCTAACATAGCTTTCCCCCATGGACAAAAACTGTGTCTATAAATATCTATTGGAACAATTGCCATATTTAATTCAACTGTTAAGTTTTCATCATTAGAATGCTTTCTCAAAAAATCAAAGTAAAAATCATCCATTAACTTTTTTATTCTAGGATATGATACTCCATACTCATCGTTTGCAGTTACACCTTTTCCGTACTCAATAATATTTGGTAATAATCTGAATCCTAACCCTAATTCCTCATGAATTGTTCTTGCTAGTTCGGGAATTTCATCATAATTATTATTACTTAATACAGTTATAATTCTTAATGGAATTCCATATTTTTTTATTATTTTTATTGTATTAAATGTTTTTTCAAAAGATCCTTTACCTCTAGTTAAATCATTTGTTTCAGGGTTAATACCATCTAAGCTTATTGACATAGATAAATGATCTCTATATTTTGATAATTCTTTAATTTGATTTTCTGTTACCATAGTTCCATTAGTTTCTATACTAACATTTAAACCTAAATCAATTGTTGACTTTATTAATTCTATACTATTATTACGGCAAAAAATTTCTCCACCGGTCATATTAACTTTTTTTAATCCAACAGTTTTTGCATCTTTAAAAATTTCAATCCATTCTTCATTTGACAATTCTTTTTTTACACACTCATTATTTTTATTTTCATTTCTTCCACAATAAACACATTTTAAATTACACCTATTTGTTAATATTATAGAAAGTATTTCTAATTTATTTTCATTCATATAACCCACTCCTAACTATAAAAATTAGGGAGAATAATATATTATTCTCCACTAACCATAAATTAACCACGTTTACAATTGTACATAACTTCATCCGATGATAATTTTTTTATTTTCTTTAAAAATAATTCTCTCATAAACTCACCTCCTTAAATCAATTCATCTATTAGTTTGGAAATAACCTCTAAGGTTTTTTTATTATAATCATATCCATTTACTTCAGATATATCAGCATATATTTTTTTATCATTAAATCCTAAATTAACTTTATTTTTTAGACAATATTTTTTTATTTGTTTTATTTTTTTTATTAACTTCTTGATATTTAGTTTATTTTCACCAACTCTATACAAATTTGAATAACCTAAATCATTTTTCACAAATATGCAATTTTTTACTAACATGACAATTTCTTCATCAGTTTTATCATTAATATCTACCTTACTTAAGTTACTTAAAATTGTCATTGGACAATATTCTAATGCACTATATTTATTTTTTCTTGTATCCAAACAATCAATATCCACCGATATAAAAATTGTTGTTGGTTTAAATTTTTTTATATCATTTTTTATACCAAAAATTTTTTTAATTTTAACATTATTCCTTATATCACATGGAATATCATTAAATGTATTTTTTATTTTGTTATTTGGAACACCAAGAACAATAAAATTATTTATAATTTTTTCTTTTATTAATTTTGAAAATACATTTCCTTTCCATAATTTGTCATTGTAATCATAAGTATCCGAATGCATATCAAAACAAATTACTAAAACATTTTCTTTTCTATTTTTTATTAACTGCTTTAGTACAAAATATGTATCTGAATGACTTGGTGATATTATCAAATTACAATTTTCAATTTTTTCTACATCATCATTTATTTCTATAATATCATTTTTATAATGTTTTTTTAATTCAATTTCTATATTTTCAATATTACTCTCGTGAATAATACTATAATATTCAAAATACAATTCTGTTACATATCTACATAATTTATCATTGTTATTTTTTATTCTACCAATTATAAAATCGAGATTTTTAATATTTATATTGTTCGTTGGTATATATTTTTCTTTTGAAAACAATCCTATCATTACATTCTCCTAGTTTTTTTTTTATCATCAGAATTTAATTCCTGATAATGTTCAACAATTTCTCTATTATAATACGATATTTTTCCACTTGGTAATATTAATGTCCTTTCAATGCCTAAATTATCAACAAAATCAGGATTATGAGATACAACAAGCATAGTTCCCTTAAATGTTTTAAATGTTTCAGCAATTATTAATTGTGTTTCAGGATCCAAATGATTTGTTGGTTCATCTAATATCAACAAATTTGCACCTTTCAATGATAATTTTGCGAGTGCTACTCTACTTCGTTCACCTGGTGATAATACCCCAATTTTTTTAAATACATCATCTCCATAAAATAGAAATCTTCCTAAAACTGATCTTAATGTTCTTTGAGAAATATTTATATCCGAAAAATTTTCCAGTATTGTTTTGTTGTTATCTAACAATTCATGTTCCTGAGCATAATAACCTATATCAGTTTTATTTCCTAAATCAATTTCACCACTATCTGCAGTTAATTGACCAATTATTAATTTTAGTAAAGTTGATTTCCCTGCACCATTCTCTCCAACTATTAAAAATTTTTCACCTTTATATATATCTAATGATAAATTATCAATAATATTTTTGTTTGAATTCTTATCGTATCTGAAACTTAAGTTTTTTATTTTCAATGGTATATCAGAACTTTCTCGTTCCATATCCATTTTTATTTTTGCTTTTTTCTGTTGAGGCGGAATTTCAATTTTATTTGCTTTTAACTTTTCAAGTTTTTTTTCACGATCTTGAGCCATTTTCTTTTTTTTCCCTGACGCAGTTGCATATTTATCAACAGTTGCTTGTAAACGCTCTATCTCTTTTTCTTGAATTTCTGCTTGCTTTAACAATACTTTTTCTCTTTCATCATGTACTCTTTGAAAATTACTATAATTTCCATCATATAGTTCCATTTTTTTTGTTCTCTTATCTAAAAACAAGGTTTTTGTCGTAACTTGATTTAAAAAATCAATATCGTGAGAAATAACATATACACTCCCCCTATATCCCTTTAAATAACTTATAACAAACTCCTTTGTTTTTTTATCTAAATGATTCGTAGGTTCATCCAACAAAATAATTTCAGGTTTAGAATACAATAATTTTGCAAAAGCAACCTTAGATTTTTGACCACCTGACAAATCAGATAATTTTTTATCCAACATTTCCATTGATATATCCATACCATCTATTATCTTTAATAAAATACTTTCAGCACTATAATAATCCCAATACTCTAATCTTTGCTGTAATTTATCAACCTTTTTAAATAAAAATTGTTGTTTTTTCTCGTCTGATTCTTCCGAAATTTCCTCATATGTTTTTTGTAGTTCATCACTTAATTTTTCAATTGGCCTTCCTGACAATAAAAAATCAAACACACTTATATCCATTGATGGCACTTCATCATTAATTACCTGAGGTAATAATCCTATTCTCGAATTATTTTCCAAGATTATTTTTCCACTATCAGGTTGAATCATCCCCATTATTACTTTAAAAAATGTTGTTTTACCTGCACCATTAACACCAACAATACCGACTTTTTCATTACTACCTATGGTTAAATTAATATCATTAAAAATATCTTGTACACCAAACGATAAAGACAAATCTTTTATTTGCATAATAACCGCTCCTTTTTTACAAAACATTCAATTTAATTAATTGTATTATATTGTTTTTACAAAAAAATGTCAAATATTACCAATATTATTTATTATCTTGTCCATTGCACATAAAATATTATCTATATTTTTTTGATATTTTTTCTTTTCATAATTAGTAATTGCATTTTTTAACCTAGATTCATAGTAATCTAATTTAATATTTAATAGTTTTAAAGCATTTTCATTTATTTGAATTTGCTTATCAATTTCATATTCAATTAATTTACTAATCATACTTTTTTCACCTCATTTTTATTTTATCACATTTTTGGTATATGTTCCATACTTTTAGTATCATAAATTATTTTAATGAGAAAATTAAAATGGTGATACAATATGATGAACAATAATATTAAAAATGCTAGAGAAGAATTAGAAATGACACAATCAGAATTAGGTTATATATTTGGTGTATCTAAATCAACTATATCAAATTGGGAAAATGGTTATGATATAATTCCATTAACTAAACTAATTAAACTTTGCAATTTATATAATTTATCATTAGATTATATTTGTGGTTTCAATAGAAAAAATAAACAATACAATAGCAAAATTAAAATTGATAAAAAAATTTTAGGAAACAAGTTAAAAGAATTAAGAGATAAACTAAATCTTACACAACAAGATTTAGCAGATGAATGTTCTATATCAAGATCAACCTATTGTCATTATGAAATAGGTATGAACCTAATATCAACTATAGCCCTATACACAATATGTAAAAATCATAAAATTTCAATAGATGAATTTTTAAGAAAATAAAATAGTATGAAAATCAAAATCATACTATTTTTTATATTAAAAACATATAAACATATATTAACTATTTTTTTATATAACATTAACATTATCTTAACATAATATTTTTAAATATGTGGGTTTGGGTTTTCCCACATTTGAATTTGTGGCTATACAAATTCAGTGCTGGCTAGACATATAATTTATACTTATATGACAGTAATGACACCTCTATCACACCCTACCTATATATCTATATTTCTTGTCATGTTGTCATTACTAACTAAAAAATCATCCTTCAGCAAGTAATTTTTTTAAATCAGCAATTGACTTCTCTTGTTTTTTTATTTCTTTTTCATTGGTTTTAATATATTTTTTCATTACTTTGATAGCTCTATTTTTATCCTTTTTATTTAATTCAGAAATGATATTTAACTCTTCTAAATCACAATTATCTAACAATTCTTTAATAATCATCTTAATATACAATTCATCCTGTGTTTGATTAATTATGTCATCAAGTACAAGGATTGGAGCATTCTCAGGTTTAATAACTATACTATTATAAGAATTATTTACTGTTGAGTCTATTTCTTCTTTGCTATACTCACATAACTCCATTAACATATCTAAAGAAAGATTTAATACAAAGCTTAACTTTTTTAAAGATAATACATTAGGTTTCTTTCTCTCACCTTTTTCAATTTTAGCAATTGTATTATTATCTATACCTGTTATTCTTGATAACTCTCTTTGGGATATATTAATATTTTTTCTAGCTTCTTTTACTACACTAGCTAAAGTTTTATTATTCATTATATTACACCTCTTTTTAACCTTACAGCAACATTTTATCATAATTATAATTATTCAGCAACATTTTGTGATTAAAACTCACAAATTTTATTGACATTGATTATTAACAAGTGATATTATGTAATTGTGAGTATATCTCACAATATAATTTCTTTCTTTAGTTGGTAATCCTACATAGATATATTTATATCTAGAGTCTAAACGGAAGGAGGATAGTTTATATGGATGCTAGAGAAACTTTAAAACTTATTTCAAAGCAATGGTGTAATCTTGATGATTTAATGAAACTTGCTGAAATAGGAAAAAACAATGCCGTTAAACTTAGAAGAGAAATAAAAAATGACCTAATAAATAGAGGTTATACTCTTCCTAATAACAGATTACCAATGATTGAAGTCGTTAATAAGCTAAAAATTAATATTAATTATTTAGAAAAAATGGCTAAAGAAAATTTATAGAAAGGAATTATATGAAAACAATCGAAGAATTAAAAAATAGTATTGTCGATATTAATTATATTATTGAAAATATGATTAGAGAAAATGCTCTATATTGTTTACTTGGAGAAGCTAAAGTAGGAAAATCTGCTCTAGCTCTTCAAATAGCAAATTCTGTTTGTAATGGTATTCCTTTCTTGAATTTAAAGACTAACAAAACACCAGTTTTATATTTAAGTACAGAAATGAATCCATCCGAGACTATAAGTCGTATTAATTTTATGAAATGTAATTTAAAGGAAAATGATTTTCTATATACTTTCCCAGAAGATAATATGACACAACTAAGCATATTAAAAGTTGAAAAAGAAATAAGTGAATTTAAAGAAAAATATAACGGCAAATTAGTATTTATTGATATGTTTAATGGCATAAATTTTGGAAGTTATTATGATTTAAATAATTACCAAGATATGAGTCAAAATATATTTCCACAATTGCGTAGATTATGTAATAAATATAATGTTACTATCATCATAGTTCATCATTTAAATCGTAAAGGTAAATCTTTAGGAAGTACTGCTATTGATACTTGTGTAGATGGTAAACTTGCATTAAAACAAGATGAAAACATCAAATCAACTTTCTACTTGAATTATGAAAGTAGAGATTACCAAGCACTAAATTATGTACTAAAAAGAAATGATAATTTAATCTTAAGTATTGATGAAAAAACAGAAGAAACACTTAATCCAAATTTAATTCAATTTTTAAAATATGCAATTAGTAAAAAAGAATTTACTTTTACTATTTCAGAAATGGTTAGTAAATTAAATTTATTTATTACTCCACCCGTCTTAGGTAAATTAATATCAAGTAATAAAGATGAACTAGAAAAACTAGGATTATTTATAGAATGTAAAAGAACACAAACAGAAAGACTATATACTGCTAAATATAAGGAACCTTTGGAAATACTTACTGATAATATTTTTTCAGAAAGTAATAGTAATAATTTAAATTCAAAGGAGGAATAATTATGGCAGTTAAACTATTAGATAAAAAAGAATGGACAAAAGATGGTCGTAAATGGATTTTTTATGACTATGTTAAGAATTTAGATGGATCTAGAAGAAAGTATAAGTCAAAGAAGTTTTTTACTAAAACAGAAGCGTTAAAAGCTGAAAGAGACTTTTTAACAATTAATGCTGATAGAAGTGATAAAGATCGTAATATGACTTTTAAAGATTTATATACACTCTTCTATGCATATAAAGAAGATAAAGTAAAATATACTACTTTAAAGACTTATCGCGATAGAGAAAAATTTTTCAAAGACTTAGATAATGTTAAATTAAAAGATTTCAATATTGAACATTTTGAAAAATGGAAAAAGCAAATAAATTCTTATGGGTATACAACTAATCATAAAAATCATTTATTTAAATTCTTTAAAGAATTATTAAACTTTGCTACTAAGTGGTACAACTTTAACTTTACAGCAACTTATAATAAAATGACTAATTTTACTGACCCAAATGAGATACCAAAAGAAATGTTATTTTTCACTTATGAAGAATTCAAAAAATTTATATCAGTAGAAGATGATATTCTATTTAAAACATTATTTGAAACTTTATATTATTGTGGACTTCGTAGGGGTGAACTTAGAGGACTAACATGGAAAGATATAGATTTTAAAAATCAATATTTAAGTGTCAACAAAAATATTGTAGCAACTCAAGGTGATGAAAAAAAACCATATATGGTAACTACACCTAAAACAAAATCTAGTATAAGAAATATTCCTATACCAAAAGTATTAATGGAAGATATGAAAGTATTATATGAAGTTTCTAAAAGACATTATGGATTTAATGATGACTGGTATTTGTTTGGAAATACTGATCCAATTACAAATGGAAAGTTAAGGCATAGAAAAAACAAGGATTGTAAGTTATCAGATATTAAACAAATTAGAATACACGATTTTAGACATAGTTGTGCATCACTTTTAATTAATAGTGGTGCTACTATAAATGTTGTAGCAAAGTATTTAGGACACACAAAAATAGATGAGACATTAAATACTTACTCTCACCTATTTAAGAATCAATTAAATGAAATAATTAATATTATAGACAAACTAAATTAAAATGGGTACCTATTTGGGTACCTAATACATATATCAAATAACTTAAAAGCTTTCAATTACAACAAAAATGGAGCCACATGGGCTCCTTCAGGGGGTTTTGGTTACACTTTCACACATATCCGTAAAAGTGTGTGTTACGTAACATATTGTTACGCTATATTAATAATAAAATATTTTAATTTAAAAGTCAATATCTTTAATCCATATTTATACTTTCTTTTAACATATTTTTTAAAACATCATATTTATCAATATTATCTAATACTTTTTCAGAATCAGCTTTAGCTTTTATCAAAAGTTCATAATCTTTTTGAATATTTGCTAGTTTAAAACTCATATCACCACTTTGTTTTATACCAAATAAATCACCTGAACCTCTTAGTTTTAAATCTTCTTCAGCAAGTGTAAATCCATCACTTACATTCTCCATTATATTAAGTCTTTCAGTCTCTCTATTAGTCATTAAAACGCAGTATGATTGTTGACTATTTCTTCCTACTCTACCTCTTAATTGATGAAGTGTTGCAAGTCCAAATTTATATGCATCAAATATAACTATCATAGTTGCATTTTTAACATCTACTCCAACTTCTATTACAGTAGTGCTTATTAATATATCTATTTTTTTATTTACAAAGTCATCCATAACTTTATTTTTTTCTTTAGGTGAAAGTTTACCATGCATAACACCTATATTATAGTTTTTAAATGCTAATTTAAACTTCTTTTCTAGTTTCTTAGTATCTTCCATTTCTTCTTCTGAATCTTCTATTAATGGAGATACTATATATATTTGATGACCTAAATCTAATTCTTGTTTTATTTTTACAAGTACTTTTTTTATATCACTATTATCAAATACTTTAGTTATTATCTTTTTTCTTCCACTAGGCATTGTATTTATTATAGATATGTCCATATCTCCATATATAGTAAGAGCATATGTTCTTGGTATTGGAGTTGCGCTCATATAAAGTACATCAGGCATATTACCTTTATTTCTTAAGTTATTTCTCTGATTAACTCCGAATCTATGTTGTTCATCTGTTATTACTAGTCCTAAATTATTATATTTTATATCATCTTCTATTATAGCATGCGTTCCTATTACCATATTTATCTTACCTGATTTTAATCTATCATATATTTTATTTTTTTCACTTTTTTTAGTACTTCCTGTTAGAAGCGCAATTTCTATATTATATCCTTCTAATAGATTTTTAAAATTTTCATAATGTTGATTAGCTAGTACTTCAGTTGGAACCATAAGTGCACTTTGATATCCACTTAAATATAACGCATACATACTTATTAATGCTACTATTGTTTTACCTGAACCAACATCACCTTCTAATAATCTATTCATTCTTTTATTACTTTTTAAATCTTTAAATATATCATTTAATGCTTCTTTTTGATGAGTAGTTAATTCAAATGGTAATCCATTTATAAATTCATTAATTTTAACTATATCAATATCTTTTTCATAACCAATATTTAAATTATTATTTTTTCTTTTTAGTGCATTTATTTTCATCATAAATATAAATAGTTCTTCATATTTACATCTATTTATTGCATCTTTTAATCCTTTTTTTGGATTATGAATTATTCTAAGTGCCTCTTTTTTATCTATAAAATTATACTTATTTATTATTTCTTCTGGTATATAATCTACAATATTACATTCATTTAATGCTTCATTTATATATTTATTTAATGACTTATTATTTATACCTTTTACTAAGTGATAAATAGGCTCTATTAATGTTCTATCTCCTAAATCAAATAACTTTATATCTGCTGCATTTATTGTATTACTTTTAGTATCATATTTACCTATTACAGTTATATATTTTCCAATTAATAAATTAGGTTTTAAAAATGCTCTATTAAATATTACAACATTTACTAAATTATTACTTGTATTAAACTTAAATGATAATCTATTCATATTTTTAAAGTAACTAATAGTTGGAATAGTTTCTATAATTCCAGATACTACTACTTTTTCTTCATATAAGGAAGTTTGTTTTAATATTTCATATCTATATGGATAATCATTTATTAAATCATTAACATTATTTATTCCAAGTTTATTTAATGTACTTACTGTTTTAGGTCCAATACCTTTTATATTTGTTAACTCAGCCAAAACTATTCACATCCTTTAAAAATATTATAACATATTTTTTAAAAAGTACTTGACAAATTACCCATTTATAAGTAATATATATGCTACCAATTCCCAAATGGCGAATTGGTGCTAGTATCACACTAGCCAACCCCTTTTTATTCTTTTTTATAGAGCTGCCCTTCAGGGGGGACGGCTCTTTTTTTGACTTAAAATATGAAAAAAGTGTAGTTATTATTTTTTAACTACACTTTTTATTTCTTGTAATTCAAATCTATATTTTTGTTTTACATCTGGATATTTATCATGATCTACTTCACTTAAAAACATATCAAGTGGTCTAATCCATAAACTACAATCATCATATAATCTCCTATATACAACATATTTTTCTTTTGTTTCAGAATGATTTGCTATATCTATAACTAAATAATAGTCTCCTTTAAAATGTTTATATATTCCATTTATTTTTATTTCTCTCATTTTTACCTCTTTTAATTACTTAAATTCTTATAATATTCAAATCTTTTAATTGCTTCTTTTTTATTTTCTGTTAATAATTCTTTAGCAAGTTTTGGACTAACAGTTTTAATCATTGTATATCTATTTTCTCCATCTAAGAAGTTATCATATAAATCAAAGTCTGGTGATTTAAAATCTAATGTAAATTCTTCTTTTTCCCCATCATATCTAAATATTGGGAAATAACCTGATTTTACTGCTAATCTTTCTTCTTCAATAGAATTACCCATTCCTTTTTTAATACCATGATTAATACAAGGTGAATATGCAATTACTAGTGATGGTCCTTTATGACTTCCAGCATCTCTTAATGCTTTTATTGCTTGATTCATATTTGCTCCTAAACTTATTTGAGCAACATATACATTAGAATATCCCATCATCATTCTTGCTAGATCTTTTTTAGATGTTTTTTTACCATCATTAGCAAATTTAGCAACTGCACCTTTTTCAGTTGATTTACTTGCTTGACCACCAGTATTCGAATATACTTCTGTATCAAGTACTAATATATTTACATCTTCTCCTGATGCCATAATATGGTCTATTCCACCAAATCCTATATCATAACTCCAACCATCTCCACCTACTATCCAAACATCTTTTGACATAATATATCCTTTTAATGGTTCAAGTTCTTTTACTTCATCATAGTTAATATTTTCCATTATTTCTTTAGTAATATTATAATTGTCTTTATTTACTAACCATTTATTAAACATTTCTATATTTTTTATTCCAAGTCTACCTTTTAATTTTTCTTTCATTATATTAGTAATCTTTTCTTTAGCAAGATCCATAGTTATTCTCATACCTAATCCATATTCTGCATTATCTTCAAATAATGAATTTGACCAAGACACATTGTATGGGTTTGTTGGAAGACTTCCACCGTATATTGATGAACATCCAGTTGCATTTGCGATTATAAGTCCATCTTTATATATTTGTGTTAATAATTTTAAGTAAGGTGTTTCACCGCATCCTGCACATGCACCTGAATATTTAAATAATGGTTCATTAAATGCTACTCCTTTTATAGTAGATTCTAAATATAATTTTTTATTAGTTATATTTTTTATTTCATTATTTATTCTTTCTACTTCTTTATGGTCTGTCATAATTAATGCTTTTGCACCAAGTTTACCAGGACATGTATTTGCACATAAACCACATCCTGTACAATTTTCATAACTAATTTCAAGTGCATATTTATATTCATCATTACCCATACATGGTATAACTACTACATTTTTATTTTTCTTAATTTCATCTTCTGTCATTAATTTTGGTCTTATTACTCCATGTGGACAAACTATAGAACATTGATTACACTCTATACAATTTTCTTTTACCCATCTTGGTAAAACTTGCGCTATATTTCTTTTTTCTAAATTTGATGTATTAACAGGAAATACTCCACTTTCGTGTTTTTCAAAATCTTTTACTGTTAAATCATTACCTTTTAAATGAATAATATTATCTATAATTCCAGTATATTTTTCTTCTGAATAACTTAGATTTTTCCAAAGTTCATCTACTTCTACTTTAACAATTTTATTTTCTATATCTTTTATAGCATTAATATTATTATTTACTATTTCATCACCTTTTTTAGAAAAATGGAGTTTAATACTTTCTTTTTGATTATTTGTAAATTCAGCATGTGGAAGTACTTTAGTTATATATACAATAGCATTTTCCATTATCATACTTATTTTATTTGGAATATTATTTTCTTTAGCAATCTTATATGCATCAATTATATAAAATTTAACATTCTTTTTTGCAAGTTCATATTTTATTTTATTTGATAAAGTATTCTTTATTTCTTGTTCAGTTTTATCTGTTACTAATATGAATATACCATTTTTTCTTATTTTAGATAACATATCATACTTTTCTAAGTATACATCTTTAGTACATACTACAATATGTGGATTTGTTATATAATATGGCATATTTATTTTTTCTTTTCCTATTCTTAAGTGTGATACAGTAATTCCACCACTCTTTTTAGAATCATATTCAAAATATCCTTGTACAAAAGCTTCAGTTTCTGTTCCAACTGTTTTAATAATATCTTTAGATGCTGAAATCATACCATCTGAACCATATCCATATATAAGCATTTCAATATTTTTCTTATCACTTTTTATTTTACATGGTTTTAAACTTTTACCTGTAACATCATCTACTATTCCTATTGTAAATGAGTTAATAGGTTCATTACTATCTAAGTTTTTAAATACTGCATATAGATCTTCTAAATTAGTATCTTTACTAGATATTCCATATCTTCCACCTATTATAAATGGTTTATTTTTTACATCATTAAATATATTTACTACATCTTCATATAGTGGTTCACCAACTGCTCCTGCTTCTTTTGCTCTATCTAATACCGCTATTTTACGTACCTTTTTAGGTAATGCTTCTAAGAAATATTTTTTAGAGAATGGTCTAAATAAATGAACTATTAATACACCTACTTTTTCTCCCTTAGCATTAAGTACATCTACAAGTTCTTTTAATGCATCACAAACAGAACCCATCGCAACTATTACTTTTTCTGCATTTTCATCACCATAATAATTAAATGGTTTATAATCTGTTTTAAATTTTTTATTTATTTTTTCCATGCATTCATTTACTACATCAGGCATCTTATCATAATATTTATTTCTTGCTTCTAAATTTTGAAAATATACATCATCATTTTGTGTTGTACCTTTTATTTGTTTTTTTGATATCATACTTTCTTTTCTAAAGTTATCTATAGTTTTAAATGGTACAAGACCTTTTATCTCAGACATATCTGGAACATATACTTTATTTAGTTCATGACTTGTTCTAAAACCATCAAAGAAATTAACAAAAGGTAGTTTTCCTTTTAATGTACTTAAGTAAGATGCAAGCGTCATATATATTGTATCTTCTACGGAAGAAGACGCTAAAAAGCAAAATCCTGTACTTCTTGATGCATATATATCAGAATGATCTCCAAATATACTTAAAGCATGTGTTGTGACAGTTCTTGATGCTACATTTATTACACAAGGAAGCATTTCGCCTGCTATTTTATACATTGAAGGTATCATTAAAAGAAGTCCTTGACTTGCAGTATATGTACTAGCAAGTGAACCTGTTTGAAGAGAACCATGTACAAGCGCTATTGCCCCTGCTTCGCTTTGCATTTCTATTAATTTAACTCTATTATTAAATAGATTAAGTCTTCCTTCAGTACTCCATTTATCTATATATTCACTCATTGGTGATGCAGGTGTTATAGGATATATACCTGCTATTTCAGTAAACATATAAGATATATGTGCACATGCTTCATTACCATCTATTACTTTATATTTTCCCATGTTATCACTATCCTTCTAAATAATTATATCATAAAAAAAATAGATTTAATACTAATCTACTTCTTTTATTAATTAAAACGCACCAAATCCCATTTTTACTTTTTCAATTTCTGCATTTTTATCTAATATACCATTTAATTCTTTTATTGAATGAAATAATTTTTTTGGATTTCTTGCGGCCATATCTCTATCTGTTTCTTTTGTATATTCATCTAAATTTTTACTAATAACAGAAAATGAAACATTTCCCATATATCCTAATATTTTATATAAATCTATAAAACCTTTTTTTCTTTTCATATATTTTGAAAAGATTTTATTTATTATTCCTTTGTCTATTGCATCAATACAAAATTGATCAACATCACATACACCATACATTGATTCTATAAATTTTTTAGCAACATTTTCAAACTGCCAACAACCATTAAGACTACAATTACATTTAATTGGTGGTTCTGACAATTCAAAAATTCTTTCTCTATCAGGATATATATTTCTTTCATATTTATAATTTATCATCTTTTGTGCTATTGTTTGTGATACAAAATCATCTAATAATATTCCAGCATATTTAATTTGTCTAAATTCAGGATTACTAGATAAATTTTTTATCATATCTTCTTTTATTGGACTTGTAGATATAAATTTTTCATCTACATCATATCCGAGCATTAATTTTTCGAACCATTCTTCGTATATACCATTAACTGCATGAGAAAATTCATGGAATAATATTTCATCTTCAAAATAAAATAAACCTTGTCTTATTTTAGAGTCTACTTTATCTTTATTAATATCTATATTTATTCCTTTACTTACATAATTTCCATTTTCATCTTCAATTCTAATAGGAAGAGTATGTGCATATGAATTCATATTATTATTAATTCCAATTTCTACTCTTTCAAGTCTACTAACAACTCTTTCTATATTTAAATTATTGAATAGTCCTACTTTTGTACCTAAATAAACATATTCTTGCATTTTTGGATGTAATTTTCTTATTCTAAAATCTAACATGCTATTCATAAAAATTCCCCCTTTAATTTTTAAAGCTTTGTTATTCTATCACAAATAAAGAAAAAATGCAAAAAAAAAGATTAATATCTTTAAAAAGAACTGATATTAATCTTTACTCTTTTATTATCTTTTAAATAAGAACTTGCTTGAACTACAGTTCTAATAGAGTTAGCAATCTTTCCTTCTCTTCCTATTACAGAACCCATATCTTCCTCTTTAACAACTACTTCTATAATTATTTCATCATCACTAGGAAATTCTTTTACTGAAATAGAATCTGGATCACTAACAAGACTTTTAACAATCATTTCTGTTAATTCTACTAAAGTCATTATTATTTACCGCTCTTTTCTTCATGGAATTTAGTCATAATTCCTGCTTTAGATAATACGTTTTTAGCTGTATCAGTTGCGATAGCACCATTTCTTAACCATTTTAAAGCATCTTCTTCTTTAATTTTGATTTCACCATCAATTGGATTATAGTAACCAATTTCATCGATTGTTTTACCATCTCTTGGGCTTCTTGAATCAGCGATTACAACTCTGTAGAATGGTCTTTTTTTAGCTCCCATTCTTTTTAATCTAATCTTAACTGCCATATTTAACTCCTCCTTTTCCACTCACTGTAAGTCAATTATACTAAAAAAAAGAAGTAGTGTCAACTATTTTTGTTGACAACTACTTTATTTTATCATTTATAATTGAATTAATAATATTTTGACCAGAACCATTAACTGTATTATTATTCGCACCATTCATCGTTGAACTAGTTAAACCTGTTCTTCTTTCAATATAATTATCTACTTTTCTTAAACTAGACATTTGTGACTTTGTATCTCTTTCATATTTATGTCTTGCATTTGAATTACGATATTTAAAATATATAATTAAAAAATATATAATTCCAGAAAGTAAAAATAACCAATTATAATCAAAGTCAATAAATACCATTGCAAGTATACCAAGTACTTCAACAAAGGCTGATATTCCAATCAATTTTGGCATATGTATTGGGACACTTCCCATTGTCTTTCTTGTTCTTGCATTTACTGCAACATAATGTAATACTTTTTTATCACCTGATACTTGTTGATAACTATATAACCAAACTGGTAAATATGCTGCTGACCATTGTTCACCTTTTATATAAAAATCTTCTTTTGACCAAGCAACTCCTCTATCATAACTTGTTAATGTTTCATTTGCTTTATGCCTAGCAATATCTTTAGCTTGAACATCAACTATATTTTTTAGATTTTCAACATTTATATCTCTTTTTTCAGATGTATATCCTTTCAAATAATTCGAATTATATTTAGCACAATTGTCAATATCAAAAGGCATTATTGCATTAATTACATTATTTGTCTTATTTGATGATTTTTTATTTAACCTATCAGAGCTTGATTCAATTGTTAATCCATCAATTGCTAAATCAAATTCTCTTTCAACTTCATATAAATCAGCATCATAATATGTTTTAGCATCTTCTCCACTACCTTTTACATATCTTCTTACTTCTTCCTCACCTTTACCAACAAAATTAGCATGTGAATTAACATCTACAACCATATAAGGAAAATAAACACCCATTATGTTACTTGTATTAAATTCACTTTTAAATTTAGGATGAGCATAGAATTTTCTTTTACCAACAAATTTTTCTATATCACCTTTTGCAGTATCTTTTGTAACTGAAAATGGTAATACAACATCTGGTATACTTCCATTGGGTATTTGTTCATTAACAGATAATATATTTCTACACCAATGACATCTTGCTTGTAATTTTGATGATGTATCAATAACGACTTCTGCCCCACAACTAGAACACTTAAATGTCATTACCTCATCTGTACTTGCAACTATATCTGTTGCACCTGATCCTATAATTTGACCTTCAATTTTAGTAATATCACTTTCTAATTCTTCTACTTTTTTTGGTTCAAATTCAAATCTACAAAAATCACATCTTAACTTACCTGTTCTTTCATTAAGTGTAATTTCTGTTGCACCACATTTTGGACATTTATCTTGTCCATTTTTAGCACCAACATCAGTTTTAATAATCCTTTCGTCAGTGCTAATTACATTTTCTGTATTTTCATTCATAATTAAAGACCTAATAAGCTCTTCTTTTTAGCATCAAAATCTTCTTGTGATATAACACCTGCATCTAATAATCCCTTTAATTTTGTTAATTCTTCATATGGATCAGTAGCTTGTGTTTGTGCTTGTCCTTGATTTACATTAATAAATGGATTTTGATTAGAACTTCCTTGTTGTTGAACGCCTTGCATCATACCTGAACCTGCTTGCATTCCCATACCCATAAATGCCATTCCTGTTCCACCACCATTTTCTCCTGCTGATTGAACACCACGAGCAACTGATTGTTGCATAAATGAATTACCTCTATTTCCTGATAATGCATCTGCCTTTTTAACATCACTTAATAATGCTTTTGTATCCTCATCATATTCAATTGCTAAAATAGCTGTTTTTACTATTTCTAATCCTCTATCCGATTTCCAATTGTATGCATTTTCTACTGCATCACCCATTGCTTTTCCAAAACCTAATTGATCGCTTTGAATTTTTGTTATACGATTTCCTTTGTCAGGATCATTTGTATAAATTGAGAATGCAGATGATAATGTACTAACTACTTCATTAAATAGTTCATTACAAGCATCATTATTCATATCTGCGAAATCAAATACTGGTGCATTTGGTTGTAAATATGATTGTGGTACAAAATTTTTAACAAATAGTAATGGATCTACTATTTTTAAAGTATATGTACCTCTTGTAACTGCACCAACTTGTGTATTTAGATAAGCATCATCCCAATAAATTTCTGATTGTGTACCAAATTTATTATTAGGAATTTCTTTCAAATTAACATAAAAAGCTAATTGTTGTGAGCCTGGTTGTCCACCAAATTTAAATCTTTCCCATGATGTTCCAATTGTAGATGCTAAAATGCCATCTCCGCTAAAAATTGATCTTGAATTAGGATCATCTGATCTATATTCGAATCCTCCTGCTTCTGCTATCATACCAGTGATTTGACCATCTTGAACAGTTATTAATGCTGTTCCCTCTGGAACAATAATTTTACTTCCATTAGTAATTATATTTTCAGATCCTTTATAATTTTCACCACGACCAGCATTAGTACCTTGTGGTACTGCTTGAAATAATGCTGCTGTTGCTGGAACACCCTGTCTAGGCATGTAAAAATCTTTCCATTCATCAGCAAATGTACCCTCTAAGGCACCTGAAAACGCTTTAATAAATCCCATTTAATTTCCCTCTTTTCTTTGATTTATTTTAAATAGAAATGCATATTTTATTATTTTCTATTCAAATTAATTATATCATTTCTTATTTAATATGTAAATTAAAATAACTATCAGATAAATACTGATAGTCATTTTTTATTCATACATATATGTAACAATTCCTAAACCTACTTTTTCGCCAGATTTCATTATATTAAATTCTGTTCCTATGTTCATTGGTACTAGTTTATCAAATTCTATATCTACAGATACTTGTTCACCTGGATTTAACTCACTAATACCATCAGTAGTAATAAATCCATCAAAATCTGCTTTTGTAAATCTGAATGTATTTATATATATATTTGATATTTTTACTTTTTTCCCACCATCTTTTTCAGAAAACATTGTTATATCTGCTTTTATCTTTTTTGAGACTTTTACTGTATCTGGTTTTGCAAGTACTTGTCCTCTTTCTACATTTTCTCTAGGTATATCTTTTAAAATAATTCCAACATATGTACCTGCTTCTGCAACATCAACAGTTTGTCTTTTTATTTCCATTTCACTTACTGTTGCAGTTAATTTTTCTTCATTAATTCCAACTATTTGAATTTGATCACCTGAATTAACTGTTCCTCTTTGTACTGTACCTGTTACAACAGTCCCCTTACCAGAAATTACAAATACATCTTCTACATACATAAAGAAATCTCCAGTTTTATCATAAACTACTGTATCTTCTTTTGTTTCTTCTTCATCTTTAGTCTCATCTTTTTTTACTTCTGTTAAATTATTATTATCATTTTCTTTTGTATTATTAGAATTATTTTTAAGATAAATTAATCCAAAAACAATTAAAACTAATAAAACTATTATTATTAACGTTATTATTTTTCCTTTTTTATTATTCATTATATCCTCCTATTTATCTGTTGCATTTTCAATTATTTCATTAGGTATTTCAACATCACCTGCGGCATTATAATTTGTAAAGTTAACGGTTGAACTAAACTCATCAACTCCTGGTATTATCTTAGAAAAATCATACTTTATAGTTGAAATATCATTACCAGTTGTATATACATCTATGTTCATTCCTTTTACTATAGTCATCTTTTTGCTTGATGTTGATTTCATTGATGATTGTAATTCACTTTTTGAAAGTTTAACCTTAAAATGATTATCATCTATCTTTTCAGCATTATCAGAACTTTTTAATTTTTGTAAAATTAATCCCAAATCAAATTTTGTTTGAGAGTTTTTATCTTTGTACCACATATTTTCCTGAAATGGTACTGATGTATATGAATATCCTGAATTAAAATCAATATATGTTTTATTTGTTATTGCAGCAACACCTAAAGTATTTGTTGTTATTTCCAAATATTCTTTTTGATGAATTTCATCAACTACACCTTTTGATGTAGTTATTACACTTGCACCCTTCATACTTATTTTAGAAATTATTTCAATATTATAATTATTGTATGTTGTATTATAATTTTTATTAGTTGCTTTTGATTCAGTAACTTTAATTTGATAGTTATATTTTTTATCTAAATTACCATTTGTTACAGCAAGGTATACTTTGTCATAGCCAAGATCATATATATTTTGTTTTAACTTTGATGATACTGAAGAAATAACATTATATTCATTATTTTTTTCGCCTATTAACATAAACGTTATATATGAATAATCATTAGAACTTATCTCAATATTTGATAATTTGTTAACTTCAAAATAATCAATCGCACCTTTATTAATTTCATACTTGTATGTATTATTTTTAGATATATCACCTTTTATATCAAGTTTATCATCAGAAGGTGCGACAAAAGCATTATTTTTATAGCTTTTACTAAGAAATTTTAATGCTAAATCATTTATAGTACTTTTTAATTTTTCTTTTGATGTATTTTTATTTATATATTTCAATGGTTCATTTTCTAAAAGTGCTTTATTAAATATTTCACCACTATTATCAACCATTAAAGAATATGAATATAAATATGGATAAATTGCATATCCATAACTTCCGCCTTTTTCATCACCTATATTTAAGCTTACATCTCTATAGTAAGCACCAAACCAATTATTTAAATAAGTTTTTGTACTTTGATAATTACCAGTTACTGCACTTACATAATTTGCATAACTTTCTATAAATTCGTCTTCTGTATAATTACAAAAATCTAAGCCATTTGCTTTACAATATGAGTGTTGAAGGTGATGAAATAACTCATGTCTTGTAACTTGTTTTAAACTATCAGTTTCATTTAATCTACTCTTATTCATAAAAATATATGGATAATTTATAACTCCATCATGTCTGATACTACTTAATCCAGCATAATTAAGATATTTACTTAATAAATTTGTGTCTGTATATTGAGCAAGTGTTACATCACTTCCTGTATCATAAACATATATACTCATTGCAGTTTCTATACTATCAACAGGAATATTACATTCTCGTAATACAATAGTTGCTGAAATATAATCACCTACAAGATTTTTATTGTCCACATATGGATCATATGAATACTTAATTTTTGATAATTGTTCTAAATCACCAACAGAATTTTCTAATTCAGTAAGTATAACATTTACATCATTTTCAGTTATTGAATCATTACCTGTATCAGTATACCATAATAAAAATCTACCATTTGAAGATAATCTCGCTTTATCTAAGACATGCGAAGATACTTGTTCTGGATCTTTTTTTGATAAATTAATTATATTTGAAGACGATTTTGAAACATTTTTACTTTTAATTTGTACATCTTGTAATAATTTTTTTCTAGCATATTTTTCTACTAAATCTTTATCCAATTTTTTATAATTTTTTTCAATAAAATCTATGATATTTAATTGATTACTTGTAAGAAAATAATTATTATTATCATTTTTATATTTGCTCGCTAATGAGTCTGAATCAAATTCAAGTGCATACATTTCTTTTAAATACTCGTTTGCACTTATTATTTTTTGTTCATAATCATATTTTATATGTTCATATGAATTAGTATATTTTATTTCTTCTTTATTATTAATTACAACACTATTTTTATTTTTAAATATATTAGTATATTTATTAATAATTAAAAATGCTAAAAATATTATTACTAAAAATAATATAAATATTACAAATCTATGACTTTTTATTTTTTCACCACAATTTGTACAATACTTCATTTTTTTATTCAAATTATTACCACATTTTTTACATTTTTTCATCCTATCACCCTATTATAAATATTAACACAATAATTGTTAAAAAAAAAGCCCTATAATAGAACTTTACTTTTTCATATTTATTATTTATTATTTATTTTTTATATTTTTATAGTCTTTTTCTGTTAATACTGTATCTACACCATCAATATATGAATGCAATTTTCCATCAAGTGTAACATATTCTATTTTTTTTTCACTTTTATGTGTATCAAAATTATAATAATTACCATAATCATCTAAAATATCAACATTTTTTATCTCTTCTATTTTAACTGCTTGACCATCATCTATATTATATGCATAATTATCTTTATCTATAAGATATGAATTAGATATTTTTTTAATATTATCAGCAATTTTTTCATATGTACCTTCTTCATTATCATAAAAATATGCAGAACCATTTTTATCTAATGTTATTAGATTATCATAATTTTTTAGAGCAAAATCAACTATATTTTCTCCTAACAATTTTTCTTCACCATCTACCTTTGAATACAAATTATCATTAACATCTATAAAATAATAACTTGTAAGTGTAGGTATGGCTTTTTTAACATTTTCTCTTATTTTTACAAAATCTTCACTACAATCTTCTGTAATTCCAGCATTATAGTTTTGATTACTGCTTCCAAACGAATTAAATCTTGCATATAAATTATTATTTTTATCAATTGTAAAGATTGTAAATCCATTTGTAGACATATCTATTGCATTATCAAATATTTTTTCAAATTTAGATATTGTCCCACCAGATAAACCTAATCCTTTATATTCTAACTCTCCATTATTTTTTAACACAAGGAAATAATTGTAATGTATAAATTTCTTTACATTTTTTTCAATAATATCATATTTATCAAATTCACATTCTGCTACATTTCCATTTGCATATAAATCACCATTACTAGTTAAAGCAACAATATACTTACCATTTAAAAGACCTTTTGAAAGACTAAAACTTACATCTATAAAATCATTTTTTGATACTTTTTTATTATCTTTTTCTGATACGTTTATATTTTGTTTTCCACACCCTGTAATAAAAATCATAATAAAACTTAAAACTGCTACTAAAATTATTTTTTTCTTCATTTTTTATTCCTCCTAGTTTTAATTATATGATAATTTATAATAACAAGTGCAACACTTGAAATT